>TARA_B110000240_G_scaffold90144_1_pt1 | contig 10938 bp, 7 predicted proteins | sample TARA_B110000240 | Tara Oceans TARA_B110000240 (sample SAMEA4397611) | marine metagenome | biome: Polar Biome; feature: [DCM] deep chlorophyll maximum layer (ENVO:01000326); material: water (ENVO:00002006), including particulate matter (ENVO:01000060) such as... | depth 17 m | reverse complement strand
AATCACTTAGCGCAAGCCTTACTATTTACGGGCCCCCGTGGTGTTGGTAAAACTTCCTGTGCTAGAATCTTAGCGAAGAGAATCAATCAGCAAGACGCAGAAAATGCCGAGGAAGAAGATTTTGCTTTCAATATTTTTGAGTTAGATGCTGCTTCTAATAATTCTGTTGACGATATTAGAAGTTTAACAGACCAAGTTAGAATTCCACCACAAACTGGTAAATACAAAGTATATATTATAGATGAAGTGCACATGTTGTCTCAAGCAGCATTTAATGCCTTTTTAAAAACGTTGGAAGAACCACCGGCGCACGCTATTTTCATTTTAGCAACTACAGAAAAACACAAAATAATTCCTACTATTTTATCCCGTTGTCAGATTTTTGATTTTAAAAGAATTGGCGTTTTAGATGCAAAAAACTATCTAAAAGTAATTAGTGAGAAAGAAAATATTACTGCAGAAGATGATGCATTGCACATTATTGCTCAGAAAGCAGATGGTGCCATGCGAGATGCTTTGTCTATTTTTGATAGAGTGGTTAGTTTTTCAGGAAAAAACTTAACCAGAGAAGCAGTTACCGAAAACTTAAATGTGTTAGATTATGACACCTATTTTGGAATGACAGACTTATTGCTAGCCAATAAAATTCCTGAGGTATTGAATGCCTTTAATGTTGTTTTAGGAAAAGGTTTTGAAGGTCATCATTTTATAAACGGATTGGCAAGTCATTTTAGAGACTTGTTAGTTGCCAAAGACAAAGCAACCTTAGAATTGTTAGAAGTTGGAGACAATGCTAAAAAGAAATACTTAACACAGGCAACTGCGGCAAGCATTCCTTTTTTAATGCAAGCCATACAAAAAGCGAACGATTGTGATTTGAATTACAGAGTTTCTAAAAATCAGCGTTTGCTGGTGGAATTAAGCTTAATGCAGATTGCCTCTATCACTTTTGATGGAGAAAAAAAAAAATCAGCTAATTACATAATTCCTGCTACTTTTTTCCAATCTCTTGCTCCTTCAAAAAAGAAAACACCGGTAACTATTGTTCCAAAAACGGAAATTGCAAAAACACCTATTACTGTTGCTATAGAAAAACCAAAACCTGTCTTAGAAAGACCTGTCTTAAATACAATGGGTCGCTTAAACAAAGAGCCTGGAAAATATTCTCTTAAAGGTTTTAACAAACAAACATCCGTAAAAAACACAGTGGTACAAGAGAATTTTGACAACCACCCAAAAGATAATTTTACAGAAAAAAAACTACAAGAGCTCTGGAAATCTTATGTTGATTTGTTAAACAAGAAGGGAGAACGCAGTATTGCCTCTATTATTGGTACAGACATTCCTACATTAGGTACCAATTTTGAAATCTCATTTACGGTTCCGAATAAGTTAATGCAAGATCAATTTAAAAAAGGAAGGCCCAAATTGATGAATTTCTTAAGAGAAAAATTAAACAATTACGGCATTGCTATTCTTGTGCACTTGAACGAGGCTGTAGAAAAAAAGTTTGCCTACACGCCCGATGAGAAATACAAAAAACTAAAAGAGAAAAATCCGCTTTTAGAAAAATTACGCCAAGCTTTTGAGTTAGATTTGTAACATAAATAGTTGTTTTTCTACTTATCAATAGTTTGAATAGCCATATTATTTATATTATGAATTACTTTCTAGGCATTTCGTTTGTTTTAATCTTAGGTTTTTTAATAAGTAACTTTCTTAAAAAAAAGCGCTTCAAAAATTTCAAAGCAACACTTTACAACAACTGGGGAACACGCAAAAAGAAAGCCCATTATAACTTCTTTGTAATTGGCAAGTATTTTGAAAACAACGTACACAAAGAAAAGGCCTACCATATCTTATTAGATAAAACTACAATTGATCTTGATCTCGAAGAAATATTTCAATTTATAGACAGAACTTCTTCAAAAATTGGTCAACAATATTTATATTTTAAATTAAGAACAATAGGTAGTATTAATGCCTTGTTAAAGTTTGATGCACTCACAACACTCTTTCAAAACAACAAAGAGCTTAGTATTGCGTGTCAAGTTGAATTGTCGAAACTAAACGTCACAAGCTCTTACTATTTAGAAGAATTAATTAACGGAAAACAGGTTGGCAAACCAAAAAACTTATGGATTGTAAAATTGCTTACCGTCACCGCCATCTCATCCATTATCCTCTCCTTCTTTTTTCCGATTACCCTATTATTACTAGTTCCTGTTTTTGCTGTAAACTCCGTTTTTCATTATAAAAATAAAGGGAATGTTACTTATTATTTACAAGGCATTCGTCAATTATCAAAAAGCCTAAAAGTAGCCAAGAAGCTCTCCAAACAAACCAGTATCGCCAATCATTTTAAAGATTTTTCCTTTGTAAAAAAGATTGATGGGCTTATGTTTCAATCAGAATTTATAGCTTTTGAAAAAAACATCAACAATGAATGGCTTTTTCCTATTTGGCTGCTTATAGAGCTTATTAAAATAGTTTTTAATATAGAGTATTTGGTGTTTTACAGTTTTTTAGACTCCTTAACAAAAGAGAAAAAAAGTATTGAAGAACTATTTCTTTTCATAGGTGAAGTAGATGTGGCAATTTCTACCGCCTCTTTAAAATCTGGAGATTTACACATATGCAGGCCTTCTTTTAGCACTTCAAATGAATTTAATGTATCTAAAATTTACCATCCATTAATTGAAAATTGCATTACAAATGATGTAAATTTATCGGATAAAAGTATGCTATTAACGGGTTCTAATATGTCTGGGAAAAGCACCTTTATAAGAACAGTTGCTATCAATAGTATTTTAGCACAAACACTTCATATTTGCTTTGCGAACTCCTATACCGCACCTTTTTACAAAGTATATTCTTCTATTCGAATTTCTGACGATTTACTAGAGGACACAAGTTACTACTTGCAAGAAGTACTTGCCATTAAAAACTTAATTGAAGCATCAAAAGATAAAAGTCCTTGTTTATTTATTTTAGATGAACTTTTTAAAGGCACCAATACTGTGGAAAGAATTTCTGGTGGAAAAGCCATTTTATCTTATTTAAACAGTAATAAGAATACTGTTTTTGTTTCTACGCATGACATAGAACTGACAACATTATTGGAGAAAGAACACTACAAACAATATCACTTTAGTGAAGCAATAGAAAAGAGTAACCTTTTTTTTGATCATAAAATCAAAGAAGGGAAATTAACTACTAGAAATGCTATTCGAATATTGGATATCTATGAATACCCTGCAGAAATTATTCAGGACGCAAAAGCAGTAGAAAAAACCTATTTTTCTTGAATTACTAGCTTTTTCCCTAGATAAGACAGCGTCAAATGCTCTTTGACCTCCTTTGTTTTCTCAAACTCTGGTATCAAATAAATCCCTTTTCCCTTTTCAATAAACAAAGGAATGGATTTTTCTTCTTTAGATAGCAATCCTAAAATATTTTGGTATTGCGCTGCAGTTTCAATTTTAACTTCAATAATAGACGGATTTTCACGATATGCCTCACTAAGATTAATATAATCATCATTTGGTGTAAAAAAGCGCGCTCTCTCCAACACAGTTGCTTCTTTAATTTCATTAGAAGACGCCAGCTTGTAGGCACCGTGCTCACCAAATACCTCAGAAAAACTATTGAGCGTATATTTATTTACCATGTCGCTACCTGTTAACGCAATAAGATACCCCACATCATTCAACTCTATATTATTGGTCAAATCATCATCGTAAATATCTACTTTTAAAGCCTCTAAACCTTCATTGATCGCTTGTTCTATAAAGTTTCGGTTAGCGTCTATTAGAATTACTCTCTTCCCTTTCTCTTTTAGGTATTTTGCAATTAATCTAGCAGGACTGGATGCACCTACAAATAAAATTGAATCTGAAGTTTTTAAGAACACCCCCACCATTTTAGCAAAAAATCTTGCCGTAGTAGCGTTTAATAAAACCGTTCCTAAAACAATCATAAAGACCAAAGGCGTAATGTACTCTGCGCCCTCTACGCCTTGTTTTAACAGCTTACTTCCAAATAAAGAAGCAATCCCTGCCGCTACAATCCCTCGGGGTCCCACCCAACTTATAAAGAGTTTTTCGTTTAGTTTTAATTTAGAATTATAGGTGCTTGCAAAGACAGCTAATGGCCTAATCACAAAAACAACCACAGCAAATAAAGCAGCTGTTTTCCAAGTATATAACAATAATAAATCTTCAATATTGATATTTGCTGCTAATAAAATAAATAGAATAGAAATTAATAAAACACTTAAAGACTCTTTAAAATAAAGTAATTCTTTTAGGTTTTTCAATTTCCCATTTCCCAGCACCATTCCCATCACTACCACGGCTAATAAACCAGACTCATGTGCAAAAAGTTCAGACTCTACAAAAACCAATAATACTGTTGATAAAGAAACAACATTTGACAAGTAATGCGGAATCAGTTTTTTATTCATTGCATAGGCCAAAGCATGTGCAAATGTGAATCCGAAACTGGTACCAAACAACAAGATTTTACCAAACTCCATTAAAGCAGTTTTAGTAAATCCACCATCACCACCAACACTAATAAACTCAAAAACTAACACGGCAACCAAAGCACCTATTGGATCTATTAAAATTCCTTCCCACTTTAAAACAGTAGAAACATCTTTTTTAAGCGGAATATTTCTTAAAATTGGAGTGATTACAGTTGGTCCCGTAACAATAATTAAACCAGAGAAAAGAAAGGAGATTTCCCAGCCTAAATTAAAAATATAATGTGCCACTACGCCTGCCCCAAAAAATGTAATCGCCGAACCTACCGTAATTAATTTGGTAATAACCGGACCTACATTTTTAATTTCACTTCTTTTTAAAGTCAAACCACCCTCAAAAAGGATGACACTAATTGCCAAAGAAACAAAGTAATACAAACCATCTCCTGGAAATAAACCTTTTGTACCGTTCCAAATAGGTTCTATCCATTTAGAACCGTCTTCACTTAAATAGGCTGCAGCAATAGGCCCAACTAGCAAACCGATTAAGATTAAAGGTAAAATTGCTGGAATCTTAAATTTCCATGCAACCCATTGTGCTAATATTCCTAAAATGATAATTCCTGCTAACTCTAACATCTATTTTTCTTTTAAGGGGAAATTAAAGAATGTTTCAATAGCATAAAAATAATTTTATAGTTTTTTTGTATACTATAAAAATTTCTTGCAAAGTTTGTTACCTTGTACCGTTACTTTAATTTTAAACGAATCACTTGCAGAAAATTCATAAAATATTAATTGGAATTGCTTTCTCTCCAAACTTAAAGCCAAATTTATTTGAGGCGGTAAGAATTTGCAACATGTTTAATGCAGAATTAATTGGCGTACATGTTGGTGAAAAAACGGATAAAAAGGAAGCCGACTTGCATACCATTATTTCGGAAGCAGATGCGTTGAAAAAGCCAATAAAAACAGTTTGGCAAGAAGGAGAACCGGTACAAGTAATTTTAAAAACGGTGGTGGAAGAACAGATAGATTTACTCATTTTAGGAGCACTCCAAAAAGAAAATTTATTAAAATATTACGTAGGTTCTATTGCTAGAAAGCTTACAAGAAAAGCTTCTTGCTCTATTTTACTACTTATTAAACCATCTGTTGTAAGACAAGCATGTAAACACATAGTTGTTAATGGTTTAAAAGATAACAAAACAGAAGAAACAATCAAGACTGCAGTCTTCTTTTCGAAACAATTGCGGTGTAAAAAAATGACGATTGTTGAAGAAATTAGTCAGAGTGAATTGCAAGTAAAAGTAGACGATGATAAGAGTTTGAGAAAAGCAACTATTGTAAAAGAGCGTTTAAAAAATAGAGAAGATCAACGTGTAAAAAATATTCTTAAAGATATTGAATGTGAAGATATTTCTATAAAAATGCAAAGTATTTTTGGAACTAGAGGCTACTCTATTGGGCACTATGCAAAGATAAAAAGAGCCGACTTATTAATCATGAATGCGCCAACAAACATTCGTTTTTTAGACAGGATTTTTCCACATGATATTGAATACATCCTTTCGGAATTGCCAACAGATGTTTTAATTGTAAAATAAATGAATAAAAAAAATACGTTTAAAACATTCTTAGGAGAAATTCCAAGAAACCTTTTTTCAGGGTTTGTGGTTTCTTTAATAGCATTGCCTTTAGGCTTAGGCCTAGCCTTAGCCTCTGGCGCACCACCTATTTCTGGCATCATCGCCGCAATTGTTGGTGGCGTTGTGGTTTCTTTAATTGGTGGCTCTAAAGTAACAATTACAGGACCTGGAAACGGTTTGGTAGTTGTTATTCTATCTGCAATTACTGTTTTAGGGAACGGAGACATGTATCAAGGCTACCTCTATACCTTGGCTGCTATAGTTATTTCTGGCATCCTTTTAATAATTCTAGGGTTTTTAAGAATGGGTGCTTTGGGAGATTTCTTTCCCTCTTCTGCGATTCAAGGAATGCTGGCAGCAATAGGAATTGGCATTTTTGCAAAACAAATTCATGTAATGCTTGGGAATATAGAGGCAAAAGGAAGTATTATAGAACTACTTATTCAAGTTCCTGAAGGCGTATTAAAATTTATAACATCAGACAATTCTAGCATATTTTACGCAGGTTTAATAGGAGTTGTAAGTCTTTTAATCATGGTTTTCTATAGTAAAATTAGAAACAGGTACTTTCAGCTAATTCCTGCACCTATGTGGATTGTTGTGCTTAGTGTTGGTTTGTATTCTTATTTTGAAATGTTTTCTGTAACAGAATACCCAATAAGCAAAAGCTTGCTCATTGCTTTACCTAATGACATTCTCTCCAACTTTGCGTTTCCAGACTTCGGAAAAGTAGCTCAAATAGAATTTATAGGCGCCGTGATTTCCATTACTTTAATTGCTAGTATCGAAAGTCTATTAAGCATTAAAGCGGTAGATAAATTAGACCCCTTAAAAAGACGTTCTAATGTAAATAAAGACATTAGAGCTTTGGGATTAGCAACTGTAATTAGTGGTTTTTTAGGCGGCTTAAACGTGGTTACCGTAATTGCAAGAAGCTCGGTAAATGTAAATAATAAGGGTAGTAATCGGTCTGCAAACTTTTTTCACGCACTTTTTTTAGTCGCTTTTGTGCTACTTTTCGCAGCCGAATTGCGTAAAATTCCGCTTTCTGCTTTGGCCGCTATTTTAGTATTTACAGGCTATAAATTAGCAGCACCTGAAAAACTAACAAAGGTTTTTAATGTTGGGTCTGAGCAATTATTGATATTTATAGCAACACTTCTAGTAACCATATCTACAAGTCTGATTTACGGAATATTAGCAGGAATTTTTATTACATTCATAATTCATGTGATCATCAATAAAAACATCTTTTTGTTTATCAAAAATGTGTTAAAACCAAATGTACTGATGTTTACTGAAGACGGCAAATATTATGTAAGTGTAAAGAACTTTTCTAGCTTTTTGAACTACACCAAACTAAAATCTAAATTAGACCAAATACCAGAATCTCAAGAAGCCATCGTAGATTTTTCATTGTGTGATTTTGTAGATCATTCTGTCATGGAAAATATGAATAATTATTCTGAAACTTTTGAGAGAAAAGGTGGTCATTTTGAAGTGATTGGATTGGATGATTCTAAACCCGGAAGTGAACATCCTTTTGCCCTTCGAAAAATAGTATCAAAATACCGAATTCCTAAAAAAGGAGTACTCACAAAAAGGCAAAAATTTATCCAGAAAATTAGCGAAGAAATGCACTACTCTTATGATGCTTTTTCTGATTTAGAAATGGAAGAGTTACCAAACTTCGGTTATTTTAAAACGCGTAAAATTGATAAAGTATCAAATGTTTTAACAAATAATGATTGCACTATTTTTGATGTCCAGTTTTCTGAAGGAGAAATGATTGCAAAACAAGTGATAAAAGCAACCATGTTGCACATTCACACAAAAACAAAACTTCCAAAATTCACCTTAGACAAAGAAGGTGTTTTTGAATACATACTGCACTTTTCTGGTTATAAGGACATTGATATTGATGCGCATCCAGATTTTAGCAAACGTTTTTACTTATCAGGAAAAAATGAAGAAAAAATTAGAGCATTTTTTACAGATGAACTAATTTTGTTCTTTGAAAGCAACAAACAATATCACATAGAGGCAACCTCTGTTGGCTTATTAGTTCTTAGTAACGAAAGAGTAGCAAGTGTGAAAGAAATTAAAGCATTGGCCTATTTTGGCGCAAGTTTACAAAAAATTATAGAAAAATGTTAGGATTACAATTTGATACAGAAACTTCTTGGGCAGATATTGCCAAAGTAAATTTAGAACAAATATTAACAGACCATGCTTTTTTAGAACAAAAAGCAGCATCTAATGCCGTTTCTATTATTATTAACTATTCTGAAGAAACAGAACTTGTAAAAGAGATGAGCAACATTGCTATTGAAGAAATGCAACATTTTAAAATGGTGCACTTATTAATGGTAAAAAGAGGGATGGTTTTAGGACGAGAGCAAAAGAACGATTATGCCATTAAGCTTCAAAAGTTCTTTAACAAGACTCAAGACAGAACAAATGCCTTAGTGCAGCGCCTACTAGTTGCTGCATTAATAGAAGCCAGAAGTTGCGAACGTTTTAAAGTTTTCTCTGAAAACATGGAAGATGAAGAACTTTCTAAGTTTTACAAAAATTTAATGATTTCTGAAGCAAACCATTATACTACCTTCTTAAAATTTGCAAGAGCATATCAAGACAGAACAATTGTTGATGAAAAATGGAACGCATTGTTGGCTTTTGAAGCTAAAATGATGCTTGAGCGCGGAAACGTTGCGAAAATTCACGGATAAGAAAACAGGTATCGGTTATCCGGGTTCATTGAACAGCATAGCCGAAGATTGATAACTGATAATTGAAAACCAATAATTGACCTAAATGTTTAGTAAAGAAGAAGCTGCGTTATTAAGAAAAGAATTTTGGGTAAGTTTTGGAAAATCTTTTCCCAAGAAATGGTTATTATACAATACCCAGGTAAAAGGCTTTTCTTTAAAATTTGTTGCGGATAGAAAAAATGCAGCGGTTTGTATCGATATTGAAAATCCGGATGCGTTGACAAACCTACTATACTATGACCAAATGCTTTCTTTAAAAGTTTTATTAGAAACTGAAATTCCTGAAATTATTTTTAATGACGCGTTCGAACTAGACAGCGGAAAAACAATTCATAGAATTTATGTTCCTTTTGAAGGAAAATTTAGCATTCATGACAAAAATACGTGGCGTAATTGTTTTGAATTCTTTGTTGAAACCATGCCAAAATTTGAGAGTTTCTATCATGAATATGAAGATATTATTAAAAATATCTAAAAAAACTCGAAAATTCACATAGAAAATTCAGCCCTTTCATCATTATAAAATGAATAAAAAGGAAGACACAGCACGTTTTTATCTTTACAGATACTTTTAATTACTTTATAAACTGAATACTAAAAGGGTAATTTGGCTTTTCATTATTACTCGCTTTGACAGCATTTATTATTGGAAAAATAAGGTAAAAAACAGCAATAGTAATTAGCCCTAAAATACCAATTCCTAAAAGTAGCACTAACGGAATACAAATTAAAATATAGATAAACATAGATATTCTAAAGTTAAGAATTGCTTTGCCGTGTTCATCCATGCCAAAAACTTTATCTTTTTTAGTAAGCCATAAAATGAGAGGAACAATGAAACCTCCAATACCTGTTACAAAATCGAATAACTGACTTAAATGTGTTAATACTAGCAACTGTTTATCTTCTTTCATTGATTTGATTTTTTAAATTTGGTGATGTACTTATTTGACGCTTAAAACCTTCATTTGTTACAAACAAAAGAAGGAAGGCAGTGCTATTAGAAAAAGAACACAGTAATTTTAAAATCAAAAGAGCATTTCAACTTAATTTAGCACCGTATATTTGCATTATGATTCAAAACGACACTATTATTGCTTTAGCAACGCCATCTGGTGTTGGTGCAATTTCTGTAATTAGACTTTCTGGTGAAAATGCAATTGATTTTGTGGAAGCGAATTTTAAATCTATTAAAAAAAATAAGACTTTAACAAATCAGAAAACACACACCATTCATTTAGGTCATATAAGAGAAAAAAATATTGTTTTAGATGAAGTACTAGTCTCTGTTTTTAAAAATCCAAATTCTTATACAGGAGAAAATGTGGTTGAAATTTCTTGTCATGGTTCTAGTTTTATACAACAAGAAATTATTCAATTATTCCTTAAAAAAGGGTGTAGAATGGCTGATAATGGTGAATTTACCATGCGTGCCTTTTTAAACGGAAAGATGGATTTAAGTCAGGCCGAAGCCGTTGCAGATGTCATTGCTTCCAACTCTGCTGCGAGTCATCAAATGGCCATACAACAAATGCGAGGTGGTATTGCAAATGAATTGAAAGAGTTGCGTACACAATTATTAGATTTCGCTGCACTAATTGAATTAGAGCTCGATTTTTCTGGCGAAGATGTAGAGTTTGCAGACCGTGCGAAATTTAGAGAATTGGTGGCAAAAATTACCTTTGTTTTAAAACGTTTGATCGATTCTTTTTCTTTTGGAAATGCAATGAAAAACGGAATACCTGTTGCTATTATAGGCGAACCAAATGTTGGGAAATCTACCTTATTAAACTCCATTTTAAATGAAGAAAAAGCAATTGTCTCAGATATTGCAGGAACTACCAGAGATGCTATTGAAGACGAAATAATAATAGATGGTGTTGCCTTTCGATTTATAGACACGGCAGGAATTAGAGAAACAAAAGACATTATAGAAAGCATCGGTATTAAAAAAGCGTACGAAAAAGCAGACAATGCACAATTAATTATTTTCTTAATTGATGCGAATAAATTTCATGGAAATCAAACA
>TARA_B110000240_G_scaffold23240_1_pt1 | contig 10998 bp, 9 predicted proteins | sample TARA_B110000240 | Tara Oceans TARA_B110000240 (sample SAMEA4397611) | marine metagenome | biome: Polar Biome; feature: [DCM] deep chlorophyll maximum layer (ENVO:01000326); material: water (ENVO:00002006), including particulate matter (ENVO:01000060) such as... | depth 17 m | reverse complement strand
AAAAATAGCGATCCTAAAAATAGATGTTGATAAAAATCAAGCGTTAGCTTCAAAGTATCAAGTAAGAGGTGTACCCACTTTGGTTTTGTATAAAGAAGGGAAACAAGTTTGGAGACAATCTGGTATGGTACAGAAAAGAGAGTTGATAGCTACTATTAAACGTTTTAGTTAGTTTTTACTGCATTTGTAAATGACTACTTGAATGTATGTTTAAGTATTTTTTTATGAATAAAATGTATAATTTTGTCATATGGATTTATCAGCAGATTTTTGGAATAACAAATATAAAAATAACAAAATAGGATGGGATTTAGGGGAAGTTTCTCCGCCTTTAAAAGCTTATTTTGATCAGTTGAAAAATAAAGAAATCAAAATATTAATTCCTGGAGGAGGCAATTCTCATGAGGCAGAATATTTATTTAAAAGTGGGTTCAAAAATGTTTTTGTGGTTGATGTTTCTCAAATTGCTTTAGAAAATATAAAGAATAGAATTCCAACATTTCCTGATGCGCAATTAATACATGCTAACTTTTTTGATCTCGAAACGTCTTTCGATTTGGTTGTAGAACAAACATTCTTCTGTGCAATAAACCCTGAATTAAGATCACAATACGGCAAAAAAATGCATTCAATTTTAAAACCTGAAGGCAAATTAGTAGGCCTTTTATTTGATGCTATTTTAAACGATGATCATCCGCCTTTTGGAGGGAATAAAATGGAGTATTTAGAATATTTTAAAGAATACTTTCAAATAAAAAAAATGGAAGCTTGTTATAATTCGTATTCCAATAGACAAGGAATGGAATTGTTCTTAAAACTCTTAAAGGAAGCTTAAGTTAATCTGCTTTTACAAAATGGTGTTTGTTAGGATCTATTTTGATGAAATTAGCTATTAAAAAACAACTTTTCCTCAATAAAAAAACAGGTTTTCTTTGGTTAAGAATTAACTTCTCTTAAATTATAAAGATTTTTATATTTATTTATTCTAAATAACAATTATATTTGTACTTTATTTATAAATTATGATTGTTTTTTACACTCTAGAGAAACCTATAATAACGTTGTCAGACACTTCTGTTTGTGAAAATATTTGTTCATCAAATTGTATGAAACCGAAAAGTAAGTGCTGTAACAAATATAAAAAAAAGGGAATTAATTGCAAAAGATGTCCACATATTTTATTGCAAGAAGCTTCTTAAGTTATCTCCGTTTTAATTTTATTAAGCATTAATTTCGTATTTCATACCTAATAACAGAATAAATATTTATTTTTGTAGCTTATTTTAAGCCATGAAAAACAGCTCATATTTTTTTATCATACTATCTTTCTCGTTTGGACTTATATCTTGTCAAGAAGATGGTATTGTGTTTCCCAGTATTCAAAATGCTGCAGGGAGTTTTCAGGTTACAATTGATGGAGCCCTTTTTTCTACAAAAAATGTAAGCTTTACTTCAGATAATGTAGGTATCTTCATAAATGCAATAAAACTGGAAACAAACGAGACGGTCACTTTAAAGATTGTTGATTTTAATAGTGTTAGGTTTAGTTTTGAAGGTGAAGATAACATTGCTTCGTATATTAAAAATGATCCAGTACCTGCAGATGTTTGGTCTACAATTAACGCGACTTCTAGCAGAGGTACCATAGAATTTACAGATATAGATTTCTCAAAAAACACCGTATCGGGTAGTTTTAGTTTTATTGCAAAACACGCTAGCAATGGCAATATGAAAGCTTTTACAACTGGTGTTTTTGTTAATGTACCTATCTTTTAGTGAGCATTGAGTTCTGGTAAAATTAAAAGGAGTAGCTTACAAAGATATCAGACTTTTGGTCGTTTTATAGTACAATCGTATTCAATGGTAACTTAAGTAGTATTGTTCATAAATTAAGCGATGGAACTTTTGAGTTGAAGGCAAGTCATTTAGCCCAGTTTTTGAAATATTGCAGGAGAATTTAATATTTTTCAAGAATAAGTTGATTTTAAAAATGCGCCTTATTGTTTCAACTTCTCAAGGGATAAAGGCAATAATCTCTCTACAAATTTTGTGTATGCCAATGCGGATGGATGCAGATTATCTGAAGCGACTAGATTAGGGTTTATAAAACCTTCACGAGTTATATCAGTAATATTTAAGAACGTAATTTCATTTCGATTGCAGTAATCTTTTGCGAATTCATTGTAGAGGTCTATTTCTTCGGAAATATTTGTGTTTCCGCCGCCAAAAGGTGTGAACGCATAATCAGGAATTGAAATAACAATTAAATTATTTTTATCATTATTGACCGCTTTTATAGAGGTTGAAACTAGGGCAGGGAATTCTGTCTTATATAACGAAAAATCTTTCCGCTGATATTGATTATTTACACCAATTAATAAAGTTGCCAAATCAAAATCAGGAGCAATGTTTTCGCTGGCGATAGCATCAATTAAATTAGTTGTTGTCCATCCTGTTCTTGCGATTACTTGTAAACTAAAAGTATTGCCCTCCTCAAAATTCTGAAGTAAACTATCTTTTAATTGCTCTGGAAATCTACATGTTTCACAAACACTTTGTCCAATCGTATAACTATCTCCTAAAGATAATAATTTAAAGTTTTCTGGGGTATTATTTGTGTCCTCAGGATTTTCTATTATTGGAGTATCAATTATAGGAAGTTCATCTTCTGTTTGTGCAATTGTTTCATTGATGTTTTCACACGAGAAATTCAATAATAAAAGAAGAACACCAATAAAATAAAAGACTTTTTTCATCCTAATTTATTTTTAAACCATATTTTAAAAAAGTAGTGTAAGACTTTTATTTAAAAGCATTCAAACCAGTAATATCTAAACCTGTGATTAATAAATGAATATCATGAGTGCCTTCATAGGTTACTACGCTTTCTAAATTCATCATGTGACGCATAATAGAATATTCACCAGAAATGCCCATACCACCTAACATTTGTCTTGCATCTCTTGCTATTGTTAAAGCCATATCTACATTATTACGTTTTGCCATAGAGATTTGAGCAGAAGTTGCTTTTCCATTATTTTTTAAAACGCCTAATCTCCAAGCTAGTAATTGAGCTTTGGTGATTTCTGTGATCATTTCTACCAATTTTTTCTGTTGCAATTGAAACTGACCAATAGGTTTACCGAATTGTTCACGTTCTTTTGCATAACGCAAAGCTGTGTCATAACAATCCATTGCAGCGCCAATTGCACCCCAAGCAATTCCATATCTAGCAGAATCTAAACATCCTAAAGGAGCTCCCAATCCAGATTTATTTGGTAATAAATTTTCTTTAGGAACTTTTACATTATCAAAAATAAGTTCACCTGTAGCCGAAGCGCGTAAAGACCATTTGTTATGTGTTTCTGGCGTAGAAAAACCCTCCATTCCACGTTCTACGATCAGTCCATGAATTCTTCCAGATTCGTCTTTAGCCCAAACAACGGCAACATTACAAAAAGGCGCGTTTGAAATCCACATTTTTGCACCATTTAATAAATAATGATCTCCTTTGTCCTTAAAGTTGGTTTCCATTCCAGAAGGATTTGAGCCATGATTTGGTTCTGTTAAGCCGAAACTTCCCATCCATTCACCAGAAGCTAATTTTGGCAAATATTTTTTACGCTGTGCTTCATTTCCATAGGCATAAATAGGGTACATTACTAATGAAGATTGCACAGATGCTGTAGAACGAACTCCAGAATCTCCGCGTTCTATTTCTTGCATGATTAATCCGTAAGAAATTTGATCCAAACCTGCGCCACCATATTCTTCTGGAATATAAGGTCCGAAAGCACCAATTTCGGCTAAACCACTAATAATTTGTTCTGGGAATTCTGCCTTTTGAGCATATTCTTCAATAATCGGAGAAACATCACGCTTTACCCATTCACGGGCAGATTCACGAATTAATTTGTGTTCTTCGGTAAGTAAATCATCTAAATTATAATAATCTGGTGCTTGAAATAAATCAGGTTTCATCTAGTTTGTTTATTTTAAATTGATGGTTTGTAAAAGTTACAATTTCTATAAATGTGTAATTTTTAACAAATCTATCAAATATTGTTTAATTTTAAGGTGTTATTTATTTAAAAATTCAGCAAGTAATTTATGAAAGTGATGAACGCCTTTTTCTCTTGTTGGAGAAAATCGTCCCGCTTTATAAAAAGAAGATTTTACACCTTTTTGAACATGCTCCACAACAAATTCATCTTCCCTTTGTACTTTATCAATATCTCCACTAGCACCTTTATCTAGCTTCGTTGGGTCTAATACATAAGAAATAAAAGATACTTTTGTTCTGTTTAAATCTATAGGTTTCACGATATTCACAGACAATCCCCAAGGATAAAAATTAAACATCATGTTTGGGAAAACCCAATAATAATAGGCAGCTACATTTTTACCATAATCAATATGATTTTTTGGTAAATCAAAAACTTCTGTTGCTTCATCTGTAAAACCAATTTGTAAGTTACAATAGTCATAAATTTCTGTTTTATAACTTCCATAATCTAAAACGGCATTTAAATCTGGATGCACAAAAGGCACATGAAAACCTTCTAAATAATTGTCGCAATATAAAGCCCAATTCGCCTGAACTAAGTATTCTTTTGATAATGAGGTGTCTAAAGAGAAGTCATCTAAAGGCAAAAATCCAATTCGCTCATTCATAATATCTAGAACTTGCTGAAAATCGAAACTTGGATTTAAGCCAACAAATAAAAATTGACTCCATTTTATTAACGGAAATTTGTGTAGATTATCACAAGGTCTTGGAAAATCTTCAGCCTGTTCAAACTCTGGCATGTGCTCAAATTCACCGTTTAGGTTGAATCTTCTTCCATGATAAAAACACGTTAATCTTTTAGATTTCCCTGGGTTTAAAGCAACCAAATTACCTCTATGCGTGCACACATTGGTTAAACAACTAATTTCCTCTTCTTTGTTTTTCGTTAATACTAATGGTTCTGTTAAATAGCCATCTAACAAAATAAAAGGATGAATAGATTGAGAAAATGGCACTAAATTTTCGTCTCCAATCCATTGCCAAGATTTTAAAAATACACGTTCTTTTAAAGCCGCAAAAACTGCACTGTCTTTATAAAAAGATGCTGGTAATGTTTCTGCTTTTTTAATATCTGGATGAATAAAAAACTTCATATGCTGTTCTTTAATTTAATTGTATATTCGAAAACTGTAGTTAAAAATACATAAAATATGGGTGCTAATCAGAAAAAAATAGGATTAATAACCACAACATCTTTAGTGGTTGGAAATATGATTGGCGCAGGAATTTTTTTATTACCAGCATCACTTGCGGAATTTGGCAGCATTAGCTTGCTAGGCTGGTTATTTACCGCAACAGGGGCCATCGTTCTAGCAAAAATATTTAGTAACCTAAGTAAAATCATTGTCAATAAAAGTGGTGGACCCTATACCTATTCTAAAGAAGGTTTTGGGGATTTTATAGGTTTTTTGGTCGCTTGGGGCTACTGGATTTCTTGTTGGATAAGTAATGCGGCTATTGCCATCGCAATTATCGGAGCCTTTAGTTTTTTCTTTCCCATTTTAGGGACCAATTCTATTTTAGCTGTTTCCGTGGGTTTAAGTATGATCTGGTTTTTTACTTGGGTAAATTCAAAAGGCGTAAAAACCTCTGGAAAAATTCAAGTAGTAACGACAGTTTTAAAATTACTTCCACTCGTTTTTATAATTTTAATTGGTGCCTTCTTTTTTAGTTTAGACAATTTTCCGGATTTTAATTTAACTGTCGAAAGTAATTTTGCTGTTTTTCCGATGGTAGCGGCATTAACCTTGTATGCTTTTTTAGGTATAGAAAGTGCGAGTATTCCTGCAGAAAATGTAGAGAGTCCAGAAAAAAATGTAGCAAAAGCAACGATGTTTGGTACCATGATCACGACCTGCATTTATATTTTTGGAACTGTTGTTTTATTTGGAATTTTACCCACAGATATTTTACAAAATTCGGCAGCTCCATTTGCGGAAGCAGGAAAAATCATTGGCGGAGAATATGCAGGTTATTTTGTTGCCGGTGGAGCAGCGATTTCTGGAATTGGGGCTTTAAATGGCTGGATTTTAATTGTTTCTCAAATCCCCATGGCAGCAGCAAAAGATAAGATGTTTCCAAGGGTTTTTAAAAAAGAAAACAAAAATGGTGCTCCAATTTTAGGCTTAATTATTGGAAGCTTATTAAGTTCAATGGTGATGCTGATGAACTTTACAGAGGGTTTGGTCACGCAATTTACATTTATTGTTAATCTCTCTGTTTTAACCTGTTTGGTTCCCTATTTATTTGTTTCTGCAGCTTACATTATTATTCTTATCGAAAGAAAAATGTATCTGAATAGCGTTATAAAAACATTTGTCCTTGGTTTATTAGGGTTTTTATATGCGGTTTGGGCAATTTATGGCTCAGGAGCAGAAGTTGTTTTTTACGGATTTTTATTATTATTACTAGGCATTCCGTTATATGCACTAATGCAATGGAATAAAACAAAAAAAGAATGAGCAAAACACATCACTCAGAGTATTTGAAATTAGAAGAGGTTTATATAAAATCAGCAAAAGAGGCATTTCAATCAGAAGAAATACTTGAAAAGGAATGGAAAGAATTAAATTACTTATCCAAACCAGATTTTAAATCAGCTCTCAAAGAATACGAGAATTTTGAATCGATTTTTAAGCAAAACGATATTGAGGTTTATCATTTTCCATTAAATAAAAATGTAAAAATGGATGCTATTTATTGCAGAGATGCATCCATTGTTACAAATTTTGGTGTTATTATTTGCAATATGGGAAAAGAAGGGCGAATTCACGAACCCAAATCCCAATTAGAAGAATATCAACAAAAAAACCGGGCTATTTTGGGACAAATAAAATCACCTGGAACTCTCGAAGGAGGTGATGTGGCTTGGCTGGATGAAAAAACGTTGGCTGTTGGATATTCGTATAGAACGAATGAAGCAGGAATACAACAATTAAAAGGGTTGCTAGAGCCAAAGGGAATTACAGTGTTAGTGGCTGATTTGCCGCATTATAGAGGTAAAGAGGATGTGTTTCATTTAATGTCTATTTTAAGTCCTGTTGATAAAGATTTAGCGGTTGTATATTCACCATTAATGCCGATAAAATTTAGAAATGAATTACTAAAAAGAGGCTTTCAATTGATAGAAGTTCCGGAAGCAGAATTTGACTCTATGGGATGTAACGTATTGGCAATAGCACCAGGAGAATGTGTGATGGTTGAAGGAAATCCAATCACAAAGGCTCTATTAGAAAAGGCGGGTTGTAAGGTGACCACATATTTAGGAAAAGAGATTAGCGTAAAAGGAGGCGGTGGACCAACATGTTTAACTAGGCCATTGGTAAGAATCGGTTAATTTTATTCTTAAAAAAGCAACTCTTTTATGTAAGTTTGTAACGATGAAGTTTACGTTAGGAAAAAAAGAACGCTTAAAAAGCAGAAAATTGATTGGAAGACTCTATACAGAAGGTAATTCTGTAAAAGCTTTTCCTTTAAGAATGGTGTATTTACAAACGGAGCACAGGTCAGATTTCCCTGCCCAAGTTGGTGTTTCTGTGCCAAAAAGAAACTTTAAAAAAGCACCAGACAGAAATCGGTTAAAAAGATTGATGCGCGAAACCTATAGATTGCAAAAAGGAATCGTTTATGATCATCTTGATAAACCACATATTTTTATGATTTCGTATCTTGGTAAGGAAGAGTGGAAGTATGAAGATTTATATGTAAAGATGGAAAAACTACTAACCTTATTTATGAAGGAAGTAAAAAATATAAAAAATGATGAAATTTAATCTATCCAAACAAACAATTCTTGTTCTTTTAGTGGCAACAATTTTTTTAACGTTTTCATTTAAGTCTAAATTCTTTGAAGTTGCCAAGCAAATAGAAATTTACAATTCTTTATTTAAAGAGTTGAATATGTATTATATTGATGAAATAAACCCTGCTGAATTTACAAATAAAGCGATTAAAAACACCTTAAAAGAATTAGATCCTTATACTAGTTTTTACAACGAACAAGATGTAGAAGATGCGAAAATTAGAAGAGAGGGTGAATATGCAGGTATTGGAGCAGCAGTTTACTACACCCATAGAGGAATTCAAATTAGTGAGATTTTTAAAGGTTTTTCTGGTGATAAAGCCGACTTAAAAGCGGGAGATTTAATTATTTCCATTGATGGTCAATCACTTAAAAATATGGAAAGAGATCAGCTTTCTATGTTTTTAAAAGGAACACCAAATACGAAACTATCTGTTGAAATTGAGCGTCAAGGAGATACAATTACAAAAGAATTAAAAAGAGAAAAAGTAGTTGTAAATCCTGTTCCTTTTTATGAAATGATTGATGAAGAGACAGGTTATATTACCTTAACTCGTTTTAGTAACAAGGCATCATCAGAAATGAAAAAAGCTTTTAAAGCTTTGAAGAAAAAAGGAATGAAAAAGTTGGTTTTTGATTTACGTTCTAATCCTGGCGGCTCACTTATGGAATCTATTAATATCTCTAATTTTTTTATACCAAAAGGAAAAATAATTGTAACGACAAAAGCAAAAATCAAAAAGTGGAGTAATACCTATAAAACTTCAAACGAACCGCTAGATTTAGAAATTCCTATGGTTGTTTTGGTCAACGGACGATCAGCATCAGCGTCAGAAATAGTAAGTGGTTCTTTACAAGATTACGACAGAGCCGTAATTATGGGGCAGCGTTCTTTCGGCAAAGGATTGGTGCAGCGCCAAAAAGAATTGACCTACGGAACACAATTAAAATTAACAATTTCTAAATATTACACGCCAAGCGGCCGATGTATTCAAGAATTAGATTATACCAATAGAGATGCTAAAACGGGAAAAATCCCTAAATTTTCTGATACTGGAATTAATGAATTCAAAACAGAAAATGGAAGAACAGTTTACGATGGCGGAGGGGTGCTGCCAGACGTTGAAATTAAAACATCAACAAGAACAGAAGCAACAAAAAAATTATTAAGTTCTAAAGCTATATTTGATTTTGCTACGGATTACTTTTATCAAAATTCACAAATAGCTATTGCAGAAAATTACGAACTTACACCTGGCGATTTTAAAAATTTTACCAAATTTTTAGAAACAGATACAACTTTTGTAACAGCGCAAGAAAGCTTATTTAAAAAAGCATATATATCTGCAGAGAATAAAAATATTTCGAAAGAATATGAGAAAATAAAAGAGAAATTATTTGAAGATAAAATCAGCGAAATATCAAAAAATCAAGATATAATAAATTATTTATTAGAAGAAGAAATCCTTGAAAAATACTACTATAAAGAAGGTGTTTATAAACATCACTTAAAGAGGGACAAGACAATATTTGAAGCGGTTAAATTGCTAAAAAATCAAGAGAAGTACAAACAAATTTTATTAGGTAAATAATTTTACCTTTACAGCACAAAACTAAAAATGCAACAAACTAAAAATATAGAAAGAACAAGAGCGCAAGAATCAACAAATGCGATAGAAAAGTTATATATTTCTATGCGTCATTTATTCAGTAGAGGTTTTTATAAGCCTATGGGAGTTTCTGGTGAGACGCTGCGCAAATCGTTATTGCTTTTACGTCCAGAAATTTATGGATCTATTGCAGAAGAACGATTAGAATTAGATGGTTTAATCTATGTTATAGAAAGACTTCCCGAAGGAATTGAAGAATGCCAGTTTATTAATTTAACTGCGGATGAAGGCTATAAAAATTCACATTTCGAAACTATAATTCCAGCGAAAAGAAGAAGAAATTGTTATCGAATAGATAAAGATCAAATGAATATTGAGATCACCAGAGGAAGATCTGAAATCTATGATATTCTAACGCATCTTACGTTTTTATTCATAGAATCTCATAAAATTCAAGAGCGTGTTTCTTTAAACGAAGGTGAAGATTATATTAGAGAATGGAAACATTTAGAGAATGTTGTTTTACATCAAAAGAAAATTTCTGAAAAAGAAGTAGAAGTTTTGATCGTCCATTTAGGAAATATTCTTGGAAGAACTTTTGATGAAGTTTCAAGGATTTATAAAGTATTTGGAACAGAAGAAAATCCAAATAAATTCTTTAATTTAATTTATTGGCTAGGCAAACTAGCTATTAATGAAATTGAAGAAAATAAAAAAAGAACGGTTACTTTTAGTTCCGTTTTAATTGAAGAAATTGGGCATCATATTTATGGCGAAATTTGGGCAAATAATATTAAATATATATTAAAAGAATACAATCTTTTACAAAGACCAATTCATATTATAAGTGCAAATATGCACAGTGTTATGAACTCAATTTATGCGGAAGGAGCTTTACCTGAAGAAGCTAACAAACATAAAAATTTTGAATTATTTCAGTTGTTAAGTAATTCAGATAGCAAGCCTTTGCAGAAAAAAGTAAAAGATTACGCTTCTAAAAATGGACTGATTTATGTAAAAGATACTTCAGGAACCAATATTAATGTGCAAATAATTGATACTAATAAAATAAACTTTGATGTATCGACGTTTAAAAAAGAAAGCTCTCTAGAAGAGAATTCAGTAATTATTGTTATGGATTACGCTTTTGGAGAACAAGCTTATGAAACTATGGATGAGTTGCTGAAGCCTTATCATACCGGTAATGAGAAGGTTCATTTAGATGTTAAGTCGGTCTCTATAATGGGGAAAGCAGGTATTTTAGAAGGAGGGAAAGGTGATATTATGATTCCTTCTGCTCATATTTTTGAAGGCACTGCAGATAATTATCCGTTTATAAACGAGCTCACCAAGGAGAATTTAGAAAATTTTGGAGTTAAAGTTTTCGATGGCACTATGATTTCTGTTTTAGGGACGTCTCTTCAAAATAAAGACTTGTTAAAGTTTTTTCATGATTCTACTTGGAATGTAATTGGTTTAGAAATGGAAGGAGCACATTATCAAAAAGCAATTCAATC
>TARA_B110000240_G_scaffold198152_1_pt1 | contig 11018 bp, 5 predicted proteins | sample TARA_B110000240 | Tara Oceans TARA_B110000240 (sample SAMEA4397611) | marine metagenome | biome: Polar Biome; feature: [DCM] deep chlorophyll maximum layer (ENVO:01000326); material: water (ENVO:00002006), including particulate matter (ENVO:01000060) such as... | depth 17 m | reverse complement strand
GGTTTAAGTGTGAAAGGATTTCCTTATGAAAATCCAATTTTTGATAATGCTGAGGATAAATTAAAAGCCATATTTAAAACGTTAAGTACAGGTCTTCATATGAATGCAGATGTAATTGAAGCAGATGTAATTCATTGTCATACTTGGTATGCACATTTTGCAGGAATAATTGCAAAGCTTTGTTACGGAATTCCTCTAGTAATTACAACGCACTCTTTAGAACCTCTTCGTCCTTGGAAGAGAGAACAACTAGGCCGTGGTTATGATGCTTCTTCCTGGATAGAAAAAACAGCTATAGAGATGGCAGATGCTTTAATTGCAGTTTCGCAAGAAACCAAAGAGGATGTTTTAAAGTATTTTAATGTTGATGAAAGTAAAGTTAAAGTTATTTACAATGGAATAAACCTTCAACAATATAAAACCACCACAGAATCGGCTACTTTAGATGCCTATAAAATCGATAAGACAAAACCTTATGTACTTTTTGTTGGCAGAATAACACGACAAAAAGGAATTATTCATTTGGTAAATGCTATTAAATATATAGATGCTGATACTCAAGTAGTACTTTGTGCAGGCGCTCCAGACACCAAAGAAATTGGCAAAGAAATGGAAGATGCGGTTCTTAAGGTGCAAAAAATCCGTAACAATATAATTTGGATTGATAAGATGGTAACTAAAGAAGAGATTATTCAGCTGTACTCTCATGCTGATGTTTTTTGCTGCCCATCAATCTATGAACCTTTTGGTATTATAAATATTGAAGCCATGGCCTGTGATACTGCAGTTGTAGCAAGTGCTGTTGGGGGTATAAAAGAAGTAGTTGTTCATGGAGAAACGGGTATTTTAATTCCTGTAGAACAACAAAATACTGCTCCTTTTGAACCTGTAAATCCAGATAAATTTGCAAAAGATTTAGCCGATGGAGTTAATCTATTAACAAAAGATGACGTGTTAAGAAACTCTATGGCGAAAAAAGGAAGAAAAAGAGTTGAAGATCACTTTGATTGGATAGCAATTGCAAAACAAGTAGAAGAATTATATAAATCTGTAAAAAACTAATGCTATGATAAATAATAAAGTTCTAGGAATTATTTTAGGTGGAGGACAAGGGTCAAGATTATATCCTTTAACAAAAGATAGATCTAAACCCGCTGTGCCAATTGCAGGTAAATATAGATTAGTAGATATTCCAATTTCTAATTGTATCAATTCTGATATTAAGAGAATGTATGTATTGACTCAATTTAATTCTGCTTCTTTAAATGCGCATATAAAAAACACCTATCACTTTAGTTTTTTTAGTGAAGCTTTTGTTGATGTATTAGCGGCAGAACAGACTATGCAAAGTGACAAATGGTTTCAAGGAACCGCAGATGCCGTTAGACAAAGTATGCATCATTTTTTAGCTCATGATTTTGAATATGCATTAATACTTTCTGGAGATCAATTATATCAAATGGATTTTAATGATATGATTAAGAAACATATGGAAAGCGGTGCAGAAATATCAATAGCTACTTACCCCGTAAACGCTAAAGATGCTACCTCTTTTGGTTTATTGAAAACAAATGACGAAAATGTAATTACTTCTTTTATAGAAAAACCAGCATTAGAACTTTTACCAGATTGGACTTCTGATGTGGGAGCTGAAATGAAATCTCAAGGAAGAGACTATTTAGCTTCTATGGGTATTTATATTTTTAACAGAGAGCTTTTGGTTAAATTAATGGAAACTCCAGACACCAATGATTTTGGTAAAGAAATTATACCACAAGCAATTGATAAACATAAAACGTTAAGTTTCCAATATGAAGGTTATTGGGAAGATATTGGTAGCATCGATTCTTTCTTCGAGGCAAATTTAGGATTAACAGATGATGTACCTGAATTTAATTTATATGATAATAAAGGTATTTATACAAGGGCAAGAATATTACCAACGTCAAAAATAGCTGGTTCTATTTTGAACAAAGCTGTTGTTGGTGATGGTTGTTTAATTCATGCAGAAAAAATTGAAAGATCTGTTATTGGTATTCGTTCTAGAATTGGTAAAAACTCATTAATTTCTAACACCTATATGATGGGTAATGATTCTTATGAATCTTTAGATGATGTTGCCAATAAAAATATAGAGATTATGATGGGTATTGGAGATAGGTGTTACATTCATAATTGTATCATTGATAAAAACTGTAGAATTGGAAACGATGTTAGAATTAATGGAGGGCCACATATAGATGATATAGAAACAGATACTTATATGGTTAAAGATGGTATTGTAGTTATTAAAAAGGACGCCAAAATCCCTAACGGAACTAATATAGGATAAACAAAATCTCTTACTTTTTTAGTATTTAAATCAATCTAACTTAATGCAAAACCAGAGTAGAATTGTCATAGAAAATGTTGCTCCAGAATTAAATCAAGGAACAATCTCAATAAAACGTGTTGTAGATGAAATTGTAAATGTAACTGCAGATGTTTTGGTTGATGGTCATGATGTACTTCAAGCGAGTTTATTATACAAACACGAATCAGAAAAATCTTGGTCAGAAAAAAGAATGTATCCCAGTTCTAATGACGAATATACGGCCAGTTTTCAAACTACCAAACAAGGTTCTTATTCCTTTAAGATAGAAGGTTGGGTGGACTATGCTTTGAACTGGCAGCACGGAATTGGTCGGAAAATTGATGATTATCAGCACGTAAATTCAGAATTATTAGAAGGAGCGGAACTTTTATTTAGAATTATAGATAAAGTTAACCTGAAAGAAAAAGAGTATTTATTACATCTTATTTTTATTTTTAAAAATACAGAAAACTACGCAGAGGCTGTAAAAGAAGTTATTTCAGACAAGCTGACACGTATCCTTAAAAATAATCCTGAAAAAACGTTAACACAAACTTCTGAAGAATATACTGTTTATGTTGACAGAAAAAAGGCAAGATTTTCTACCTGGTATGAGTTTTTTCCTCGCTCAGCATCAGAACAAGAAGGTAAACATGGAACATTTAAAGACTGCCACAGATTGCTGCCAAGAATTGCGAAAATGGGATTTGATACTTTATACTTCCCTCCTATTCATCCCATTGGTGAAATAAACAGAAAAGGTAAAAACAACACAACCGTTGCACAAGATGGAGATGTTGGTTCAACTTGGGGAATTGGTTCTAAACATGGAGGTCATAAAGATATTCATCCAGAACTAGGTTCTTTAGAAGATTTTAAAAATCTCGTTTCTAAAGCAAAAGAACTGGGCATTGAAGTTGCTATGGATTATGCTTTGCAAGCTGCTCCAGATCATCCTTGGGTAAAAGAACATCCAGATTGGTTTAAATGGAGACCAGATGGCACTGTACAATATGCCGAAAATCCTCCGAAAAAATACCAAGACATTCTCCCCATTTATTGGGAGTCTAAAGATTATAAAAACCTTTGGCAAGAATGTTTAGACACTTTTTTATATTGGATTAATTGTGGAATTAATGTTTTTAGAGTTGATAACCCACATACAAAGCCTTACTATTTTTGGGGTTGGGTGCTTGCTGAAATAAAGAGACAACATCCAGATGTCTTATTTTTAGCCGAAGCATTTACAAGACCAAAAATAATGCATCAATTAGCAAAACAGGGCTTTACGCAATCGTATACTTATTTTACTTGGAGAGACTCAAAACATGAATTAATTGAATATATAAATGAATTGACCCAAACCAACCAACGCGAATATATGCGACCTAATTTCTGGCCAAATACACCAGATATTAATCCATATCATTTACAAGGGGCTCCAGAAAGTAAATATATACAGCGGTATGCATTAGCGGCAACATTAAGTTCGAATATAGGAATTTATGGACCCGTTTTTGAGCAAATGATTGATGTTCCAATTGTAGGGAAAGAGGAGTACTATATGTCAGAAAAATTCCAATTATGCAACTATGACTGGTTTAAAGAAAACAAAGTTACCTTCCTTATTTCTAGAATAAATCAAATTAGAAAAGAGAACGAGTCCTATCAACAAACAAATAATATTCAATTTTTAGAAACTGGTAATGAAAAATTAATGGCTTTCTATAAATGGAATGATGATAGATCTAATGAAACCTTAACGGTAATAAGTCTAGATGCTTACCACTCACAATCTGGTTCTATTCAATTACCGCTAAATGCGTTAAAAATTCCTCATGGTCATAAAATTGAAGTTGTAGATTTAATAACAAAAAATTCTTATAACTGGTATCATGAATGGAATTATGTGGAGTTACACGCAACTTTACCATTCCATATTTTTAAAATCAATAAATAATGACAGCAGAAATATTTGCAAATTCTGGTACTTCTATATTTTCATCCAATAAAAAATGGGAAGAATTGATAGAAGACACAGAGTTTGTAAATGTTCTATTGTCGGGTGTTTTAGAGAAATATATTCAAAAACAGCGATGGTTTGGAGGTAAATCTAACAAACTAAAATATATAGAATTAAGCGAGTATTTCAAAATTCAGCAAGATGGTGAGGTCTATTTCGGTTTACTTCTAGAAGTAAATTTTGTAGAAGCGTTTTATCATCACTACTTTATACCCATTGCATTTACTTCTGACAAAAATATAGCACCGAAAAGCCGAATTCTTCCAATTTTATTAAACAACCAAGAAGGATTTATTGTAGACGCAATTTATTTAGAGTCTTTTAGAAAAGTAGTTTATCAAAGAATTAGTTCAGCTTTATTAGTTGACAAAACTCCTGTTCAATATCATAAAACAGAAGAATTTAATTTCCTTCCTTATAAATCATCACGATTTATAGGAGCAGACCAAAGCAATACTTCAATTATTTATAACAATACTGTTATCTTAAAATTTTTTAGAAGAATTTATGCTGATAAAAATCCTGACTATGAAATGAGTCGTTTTTTATCAGATAAAACAGCATTTAGACAGACGCCACCTTATTTAGGAAGCATCAATATTATAGATTCAGAAAACATCAATATTACCATTGGGCTAATGCAAAAGTTAGTGCCAAATAATGGTGATGCTTGGGAATATTTCTTAAAAGAAATTCATCAAATATTTTTAAATATAAATACCAAAGAGATTTCTCTTAAAGATTTACCAGCCGTAGCAATGTTTCAGCGAAAAAAAATTTCAGAACTTCCTTCTCAAATTACAGATTGGATGGGATTAAATTTAATTCATAAAGTAAATTTACTCGCGCAAAGAACTGCAGAAATGCACATTGCCTTGGGCTCTGAATTTGAAGAAACTGCATTTACTCCTGCACGTTTTAATGGAGATTATACCGTTTGGTTAAAAAATAGATTAACCTATCAATTTCAAAACCGATTAAATTTAACAGAGAACAACCTTCATAAGTTAGAAGGACATACCCTGCAGTTGGCAAAAGAATTTTTAGAAAAAAAGAATGAAATTAGAAAACGTTTGGTAAATTTTGATTGGACTAAACTGAAAGGAGAAAGAATTAGAATTCATGGAGATTATCATCTGGGACAGATATTAGTGCAAGATGATGACTTTTGTATTTTAGATTTTGAAGGTGAACCCGAAAGTACGATTAGAGATCGAAAAGTAAAACAACCACCTTTAAAAGATGTTGCAGGTCTTTTTAGATCCTTTCATTACGCAATTTATGCGACTATTTTTAATAATACAAAAAACTATAACAAACCTCAAAAAGAGCTTTTTGAATATGGCGAGTTATTATACAAATACATGGTTGCTATCTTTTTAGAAACGTATAGAGAAGTAACCCAAAAAGCCAATCTGCATATTGGTTATACGAATGAAAGAATTTTTTTATTAAAATATTGCTTGTTAGAAAAAGCAATTTACGAGTTAGGTTACGAACTTAATTCAAGACCAGAATGGACAATTATTCCATTAAAAGGTATTTCAAATATTTTGAACTCATAAAACTATGGCGCAAACGAAAGTACACAGTCTTTTTACAGAATTTGATATTAATTTATTTAAAGCTGGAAAACATTATCGATTATACGAAAAATTCGGCTCACACATTACAACTTTAGATGGTGTGGAAGGAACTTATTTTGCTGTTTGGTCACCAAGTGCAAAATCGGTTTCTGTTATTGGAGATTTTAATTTCTGGCTAGAAGGAGAACACCACTTAAACGTTCGTTGGGATGGCAGCGGCATTTGGGAAGGTTTTATTCCTAAAGTTGCTAAAGGTGCTATTTACAAATATAAAATACACAGTTCCAATAGCGATATTACAACCGAAAAAGCAGATCCATTTGCCAGGAGATGTGAGCATCCACCAAAAACTGCTTCGCAAGTTTGGGAAGATGATTACAAGTGGCAAGACAAAAAATGGATGAAAAATAGAAAGAAAAATAATGCACTCGATGCACCTTTTTCTGTGTATGAAGTTCATTTAGGTTCTTGGAAAAAACAAACAGAAGAAAATAGATTTTTAAGCTATCATGAATTAGCCGAAGAATTGGTGAATTATGTGGCGGATATGAATTTTACACATGTAGAATTTATGCCCATCATGGAGTATCCTTATGACCCAAGTTGGGGATATCAGTTAACAGGATATTTCGCACCGACGTCGCGTTTTGGCTATCCTGACGAATTTAAATTTTTAGTGGATAAATTTCATGAAAAAGGAATTGGAGTACTTTTAGACTGGGTTCCTTCTCATTTTCCTTCAGATGACCATGGTTTAGGTTTCTTTGATGGTTCTCATTTATATGAACATCCTGATAGAAGAAAAGGATATCATCAAGATTGGAAAAGTTTAATTTTCAATTATGGAAGAAATGAAATTAAAGCATTTTTAATTAGTAATGCCATTTTTTGGTTAGATCAATACCATGCAGATGGTTTAAGAGTTGATGCTGTTGCATCGATGTTATTTTTAGATTATTCAAGAGATGAAGGTCAATGGGAACCAAATATGTTTGGAGGTAATGAATATTTAGAAGCAATTGATTTTGTAAAAGAAATGAATGCGGCGGTGTATGAATCGTTTCCTGATGTACAAACAATTGCTGAAGAATCTACTTCTTTTCCGAAAGTTTCTCGACCAATCTATGATGGTGGTTTAGGTTTTGGCATGAAATGGATGATGGGTTGGATGCATGATACATTAGATTATTTTGCAAAAGAACCTGTGTACAGAAAACATCATCAAAACGATTTAACGTTCAGTTTAAATTATGCTTTTACAGAAAACTTTATGCTACCCTTATCTCATGATGAAGTAGTGTATGGTAAAAAATCAATCATACAAAAAATGCCAGGTGATGAATGGCAAAAATTCGGAAACTTAAGACTTCTATACAGTTTAATGTATACGCATCCAGGAACAAAATTATTATTTCAAGGTGGCGAATTTGGTCAAAATTCTGAATGGGACTTTAACGGAAGTTTAGACTGGCATTTATTAGCGAACGACTTTCATAAAGGAGCACAAAGTCTAGTAAGAGATTTAAACAAATTATATAAAAATGAGCCAGCACTGCATCAAAAACAATTCTCTCATGAAGGTTTTGAATGGATAGATCATGGCGATCACCAAAATTCTGTAATGACTTACATGAGAAAAGGAAATGATGAAAAAGATAATATTATTGTTGTTTTAAACCTTACGCCTGTTCCTAGAAATCAGTACAGAATTGGGCTGCCAAAAGCAGGTACTTTAAAGGAGATTTTTAACAGTGATGTTAAAAAATACAATGGAACCGATAATTTTAAAAATAATACATTAAAATCTGATAAAAAAGTTTGGAACAATAGAAAAAACTCGATTGAACTAAACTTGCCTCCTTTAGGTATGTTAGCATTTAAGTATAAGTAAAAAAAAGCATAGATCAATTAATAATAAATAATTAAACAAAACTTTTACCTAATATTAAGACTTTTAATGAATCGTAAAGAAAGATTTTAAAATTTATTTTTTATTGATTTTTATCATTCTTGTAAGCAAAAATTCAAGTAAATCATGATCGTTAATACAGAGTTAGAACAAAAAGGGAATTTATTTCCATCCGAGATAACAGATTACAAAAAAGATGTAGACACACTATCTTTTACAACCAAAAATAATGTTGTTTTACAAGTTACCGTTGTAAGAGACAGTGTTATTAGGTTTAGATATGCCACCTCTGGTAAATTTGAAAAAGATTTTTCTTATGGTGTTACTATACATGCATCTAGAGGTTATAATTTTTTAGATGTAGCGGAGGATAAAACACATTATATCATAAAAACATCAAAACTTATTTGTAAAGTAGAAAAATTAAGTTTACAAGTAAGCCTGTACGACGCTCTTGACTTAAAATTGATTAATGAAGATGAAATTGGCTTTCATTGGGAAGAAAGTTACGAGTTTGGTGGCGATATCGTAAAGATGAGTAAAGCCTGCCAGAAATCTGAAAGTTTTTATGGTTTAGGAGATAAACCAGTAGAAGTGAACCTAAAAGGGAAACGTTTTGAAAACTGGGCAACAGATTCTTATGCTTTTGGCAAAAACACCGACCCAATTTACAAGGCAATTCCGTTTTACACAGCAATTCAAGATAATAAAGCGTATGGAATATTTTTTGACAATACTTTTAAAACACATTTTGATTTTGCACACGAAAGAAGAAATGTAACTAGCTTTTGGGCGCAAGGAGGTGAAATGAATTATTATTTCATTTATGGTCCGAAAATGGAAGATGTTGTTAAAAACTACACAGATTTAACAGGTAAACCCCACACTTTACCACCTTTATGGGCTTTGGGGTTTCATCAATGTAAATGGAGTTATTACCCAGAAAGTAATGTAAAAGAAATTACAAAAACGTTTAGAGATTTAAAAATTCCTTGTGATGCTATTTATTTAGATATTGATTACATGGATGGTTTCCGTTGTTTTACTTGGGATAAAAAATACTTTCCTGACCCAAAAAGAATGGTAAAAGAGCTAGAAGATGACGGTTTTAAAACGGTTGTTATTATAGATCCAGGAATTAAAATCGACCTAGAATATGACGTTTTTAAAGAAGGATTAGATAAAGATTATTTTTGTAAACGTGCAGATGGTCCCTATATGAAAGGTAAAGTTTGGCCAGGAGAATGCTATTTTCCTGATTATACAAAACCAGAAGTTAGAGAGTGGTGGTCTGGTTTGTTTCAAGAATTAATAGAAGATATTGGCGTAAAAGGTGTCTGGAATGATATGAATGAACCAGCCGTAATGGACGTTCCGAACAAATCTTTTCCAGATGATGTCCGTCATGATTATGATGGAAATCCTTGTTCTCATAGAAAAGCACACAATATTTACGGAACACAAATGGCGCGTGCAACCTATCATGGTTTAAAAAAATATGCCTACCCAAAAAGACCTTTTGTAATTACAAGATCTGCCTATTCTGGTGCTCAACGTTATACCTCTACTTGGATGGGAGACAATGTTGCAACTTGGGAACATTTAGCGATTGCAAATAACCAAGCCCAAAGAATGGCCATGTCTGGTTTCTCTTTCGCAGGATCTGATATTGGTGGATTTGCAGAACAACCGCAAGGTGAACTTTTTGCAAGATGGATTCAATTGGGCGTTTTTCATGCTTTTTGTAGAGTGCATTCTTCTGGAGATCACGGAGATCAAGAACCTTGGGTTTTTGGTGAAGAAATTACGGATATTGTTAGAAAGTTTGTAGAAATTAGATATCAATTATTACCCTATTTATACACTGCTTTTTGGAATCATATTGACAAAGGAACTCCCATTTTAAAGTCGTTGGTTTTATTTGATCAAGAAGATATTCATACACATTATAGAAGTGATGAATTTGTATATGGTGAACATATTTTAGTTTGTCCAATTTTAGAACCAAATGCTAAAGGAAGAAGAATGTATGTTCCAAGAGGTAAATGGTATAATTTCTGGACAGATGAAGTCGTAAAAGGTGGAAAGGAAATATGGGTAGATGCTGATTTAGATAACATGCCAATCTTTATCAAAGAAGGAGCTGTAATTCCTAAATATCCTGTTCAACAATATGTTGGTGAAAAAAAGTTTGATGAAGTTACTCTAGATGTTTATTATAAACATGGTAAAGAAAAATCTCAATTATATGATGATGCTCATGATGGGTACGATTATAAAAAAGGAAGATATAGTTTGCGTAATTTTAAATTAACAGGCAAAAAGAAAGAATTTATTTTACAACAACATAAAGAAGGTACGTTTGATGCAGCCTATACTAAATTCAATATTGTTTTACACAATTTACCTTTTACAATTACTTCTGTTCAAATAGATAATGTAGAGGTAGAAGTAAATCAATCGAAAACTAGTACATCTCAATCTATCACAGTAAATAAAGAGTTTACAGAGCTGCATTTGTTTGGTAAATAATCAACTTAATTTTTTGATTTTTTTTTAGAGATGCCTCCTTGTTTATGGGGAGGCTGCTCCCTGAAAACAGGGAGATGTAAATATCATGGTAAACAAGGATTGTGCAGTATTAGAATGTAGTGTAACTTTGTAGTGTAATTATGTACCCCCAGTAATTACCAATTTTTAATTATTTGTTAGAAAAAGAAGCGATCTTTAGTTCCCTAGGCTATGATCGCTTTTTTTTGTGCAAAGAAATTAAGTGAACAAAAAAAAACTCAAAATAAATTTTGAGGTTTTTTTGTTTAAAAGAATTAGAACTTAAATTCCGTCTCCTAATGTTTTTAATTTCTCTGTATTTTCTGCTAACATCAATTCATCAATAATTTTCTGAATATCACCATTTACAATATTAGGTAAATCATATAATGACAAACCAATTCTATGATCTGTAACTCGCCCTTGTGCATAATTATAGGTCCTAATCTTCGCACTTCTATCTCCCGAAGAAACCATAGAACCTCGCTTTAAAGCGTCCTCTGCATTTTTCTTGGCTAATTCCATATCATATAAACGCGAACGTAATACTTTAAAAGCTTTCTCTTTATTTTTATGCTGACTTTTCTGATCTTGACA
>TARA_B110000240_G_scaffold48848_1_pt1 | contig 11026 bp, 7 predicted proteins | sample TARA_B110000240 | Tara Oceans TARA_B110000240 (sample SAMEA4397611) | marine metagenome | biome: Polar Biome; feature: [DCM] deep chlorophyll maximum layer (ENVO:01000326); material: water (ENVO:00002006), including particulate matter (ENVO:01000060) such as... | depth 17 m | reverse complement strand
CCGATTACGGTTTTAACGTTGAGGTAAAAGACTTTAATTGGAGCAAGTTAGTAGAAAGTCGTGAAGCCTATATTGGCCGAATTCACAAAGGGTACGACAACGGTTTAGCAAGTAACGGCGTTACCGTTATTAAAGGCTTTGCTACCTTTATTGACAGCAAAACAGTAGAAGTAAATGGTGAACACTACACCGCCGATCATATTTTAGTGGCTGTAGGCGGACGTCCTACTATTCCAAACATTCCGGGCGCTGAGCATGGTATTGATTCTAATGGCTTTTTTGAACTTAATGAACAGCCTAAACGCGTAGCCGTAATTGGTGCTGGTTACATTGCCGTAGAAATTGCAGGTGTATTACATAGCTTAGGCACAGAAACACATTTATTCGTGCGTAAAAGTAAGCCTCTACGTACATTTGACCCTTATATTATCGACACGCTCGTCGATATTATGGCTAAAGAAGGTCCGACTCTTCATACTGAATGCTCTCCTAAAGAAGTTGTCAAAGAAAGTGACGGCAGTTTAACTATTCATTTTGAAAACGGTTACAGCCAAAATGTTGACCAAGTTATTTGGGCCATTGGCCGCACACCTACAACAGACAAGATAAACCTTGCGGCAGCCGGTGTAGAAGTAAATGAAAGCGGTTATGTGAAAGTAGATGAGTACCAAAATACGACTGCTAAAAACGTTTATGCAGTGGGTGATATTATTGAAGGCGGTATTGAGCTTACTCCTGTTGCAGTTAAAGCAGGCCGTACGTTATCAGAACGCTTATTTAATAAAGCACTCCCTGATGATTTAAAAATGGATTACAGCCTAGTACCAACAGTCGTATTTAGTCATCCGCCTATCGGCACTATTGGTTTAACCGAGCAAGAAGCGATTTCTCAGTACGGCGTAGAAAACGTAAAAGTGTATAAATCAAGCTTTGCCGCTATGTACACAGCGGTAACTCAGCACCGCCAAGCATGTAACATGATGCTAGTTTGCGCAGGGGAAGACGAAAAAGTGGTTGGCTTACATGGCCTTGGCTTTGCAGTTGATGAAATGATTCAGGGCTTTGCCGTAGCGATGAAAATGGGTGCAACTAAAGCTGATTTTGATGCAGTTGTTGCACTGCACCCAACAGGATCTGAAGAGTTTGTAACTATGCGCTAAGCTATTTAACCTAAACTCTGGATAATAAATCGCTTAACCAGAGTTCAGGTTATTTACTAATTTAACAACGTTAAGCCCCTTACACATACGTGCTAAGGGGCTTTTTTATTAAGGTTAAATTTGCTTATTAGCTAAATAACTCAATATACTAGCGTGTGTTTATCAACATACCTACAACTGGATATTATGATTACTGATATATTGCTACACCCGTTTCTTGTTTCAATTGTTATGCTAGGCATTGCATTTGGTTTAAAAGTACTTGTTGATAAATTAGCGAGAAACCGCGCAGAAAAAAAAGACAAAGATATTCGCTACATTGCACATAACATTAAGCATTTTATTAATTTTGTGTTGGTGCTGTCGCTGTTGTTTGTGTGGTCGACTGAAATTCAAAATTTTGCGTTATCTATTGCGGCCTTTGCGGTTGCCATTGTTTTAGCTACGCGCGAGTTTATTCAATGTGTTATTGGCTTTTTTTACTTAGTCACCACACGCCCATTTAGAGTCGGCGACTGGGTGCAAGTCGGTGAATATTGCGGTGAAGTAGCAGAAACAGATTGGATAAAAACAACCATGCATGAAATCGACATGCATACTTATCAGTTTTCAAGAAAAACGATTTACATACCTAATAACAAACTCATCACCAGCCCAATTAAAAATCTAAATTATGTAAAACGCTTTGCAACACATAGCTTTTCTATTGTTCGAAAAGAGAGCTTTAACCCTTACCCAATTTACGACACGCTCTCGGTAAAAGCTAAAATGTATTGTGAGGAGTTTGAAGAGCTCGCAACTCGTTACAACTCGATTATTGAGCGAAAACTAGATGCAAAAATATCGGGCCCAGCACCAGAAATACACTTTGGAACAACCGAATTGGGTGAGTTCAGAGCACGCTTTACGCTATTTTGCCCAACCGAGCAGGCACTGGACATAGAGCATAAACTCACTGAGTGTTTTATGGCGCTATGGTATGAAGAAGAAATGAAGCATAAAATTGCATTAAACGAAGTAAATAACCAAGTAACTAACTAACTGATAAAGCGACTAGGCGCGAACGGTTTCGCGCCTAAACTTTATCGGTTAGGCCTTTAAGCTGTTCCACCTACCGTTAGCTGATCAATTTTAAGGCTCGGTTGCCCTACGCCAACCGGAACACTTTGCCCATCTTTACCACACACGCCAACGCCTTTATCAAGTGCTAAGTCGTTACCTACCATTGAAATATGCTGCATGACTTCAGGGCCATTACCAATGAGGGTTGCGCCTTTGATTGGCTGTGTAATTTTACCGTTTTCGATTAAGTAGGCCTCTGATGCACTAAATACAAATTTACCCGAGGTAATATCAACCTGCCCGCCACCAAAGTTAGGCGCAAACACGCCTTTTTTAACGCTACTGATAATATCGGCTTGGCTATGCTCGCCACCTAACATATAGGTATTTGTCATACGTGGCATAGGTAAATGCGCATACGACTCACGACGTGCATTTCCGGTTGGGTTTACCCCCATTAAACGTGCGTTTAGCTTATCCTGCATATACCCTTTTAAAATACCATTTTCGATAAGCACATTATAAGCAGCAGGCGTGCCTTCATCATCTACGTTTAGAGAGCCGCGACGATCGGCCATGGTGCCATCGTCAACTACGGTACATAGCTCAGAAGCCACTTTTTGGCCTACTTTACCACTAAACGCTGATGCGCCTTTACGGTTAAAGTCGCCTTCAAGGCCATGGCCTACGGCTTCATGTAAAAGTACACCTGGCCAACCATTTCCTAATACTACTTCCATAGTGCCAGCTGGCGCATCAATAGCTTCTAGGTTGACTTTAGCTTGGCGTACAGCTTCTTGTGCAAACTCCATCCAACGTGGTTTACCGTTTACCAGCTCTTTAAAATAGCCGTAATCTAAACGAGCTCCACCGCCTGCGCCACCGCGCTCACGACGGCCATTTTTTTCAAGCAATACTGAACAGTTTAAACGAATAAGCGGGCGAATATCGGTAGCAAATGTACCGTCACTGGCCGCAATTAATACTTCTTCGTATACTGCTGACATAGAGCTAATTACTTGCTCAGCGTCGGGAGCGAGTTCTCGAATGTAGTTTTCAAGCTCGCGTAATAAACTCACTTTATCGCTATCGCTCATACTTGAAATGGGTTGATGTGGCGCAAATTGCACTTTTGCTGATACATCACTAAATACTTTAATGGTTTTATCTTCACCTGCATCGGCAATACTGCGAGCAGCTGTAGCGGCTTTGTTTAGCGCTTCTAAGTTGATAGCATCCGAATATGAAAAACCTGTTTTTTCGCCGCTGACTGCACGTACGCCAACGCCGCGCTCAACATTGTATGAGCCTTCTTTTACCAAGCCATCTTCCAGTACCCACGACTCGTGATGACTCGATTGAAAGTATAAATCGGCGTAATCTACTTTGTGCTGATGTATGTAAGCGAGCGTTTTTTCGAGCTCTTCTCTATTTAGTTGGCTGTCGTGTAATAAATGCTGTTCAACCGAATTCATAATAAATGCTCTCTAAATCGTTGATGAGACTGCACAGGCATATCTCGTCTAATTTTTTGTAACGGCTCTAAATCAGCGTTAGCGCTAATAAAACCTGTACCACAGGGTAAATTACTTAAAGTACTACCCCAGGGTGAAATAATAATACTGTGGCCATACGTTTGGCGGCCATTTTCATGTGTGCCGTATTGGGCTGCAGCAACCACATAACATTGGGTTTCTATCGCTCGCGCCGCTAATAATGGTTGCCAGTGTGCTTGACCAGTCACCATTGTAAATGCACTTGGCACTAAAATAACTTCAGCACCTTTACGTGCAAGCGCAGTAAATAAGGCACTAAAACGCAGATCATAACACACTGTTAGACCTAGTTTACCAAAGGGAGATTCAACCACAACCACATCACTTCCTGCTTGGGTAAAATCAGATTCGCGGTAACTCCCTGTTTTATCATCAACGTTTACATCAAATAGATGTATTTTATTATACGTTGCGACGCACTCACCTTGATTATTATATAAATGTGAGGCGGCATAATATTTAGTATTATTGTATGGCTCTGGTATTGTGCCTGCGTTTAACCAAATATTATGGTGTTTACATAATTGGCTTATTTGACGTTTGTATTGCTCGATGTGTTTAGCTGTTGAGAGCGTATCGTGACCGCTTTTACTAAACACTAAAAAGGCCTCAGGGAGACATACAAGTAATGGCCGTGATGCGGGAAGTGTGTTTAATGCTTTTTTAAGTTCTGCAATATTGTCGTCAGCATTTAGGCCAGAACACATTTGTAAAGCAACTATATTGTGGTTATTAGGGGTCGCTAAATTAGTCATTAGTTGCGGTTACTTCAGCATCTTTAAGTTTTAAATCGACTGAGGCTTGGGGCTGGTTTTGCGCCGCTTGTGGTAATGTAACTTCACGGCTTTTTCTATCTAGCTCCTGAACAACAGGCTCACTCATGGTGCCAGTCACTTTAAAGTTAATTTCAGAAATTACGCGCGCAGAGTGTATTACTTTATCTAGTGCCAATGCTGCTAGCCCTGTTACTGGGTTTACCATCCACGCCACAATAACGGGAATACTTGAGGTGACCTGCGGTGCAACAGCGAGATCGTAGTTGATATCAAGCGTATTTAAATTTGCGTAGCCTTTAATGGTTAAATCAGCCGGAACGCCATCCATCTTAGTGTCTTTTGTATAAGCGATACCGTTCTCTAATTGCATAGAACCTTGCATGCTGTTGTAGAAAAACCCTTTTGAAAATACGTCTCTAAAATCAAGTTTTAGTTTTCGAACCAACGAATCTAAGCTCAACAACGAAAAAACCCGTGCGCCACCATCACTAATTTCTGTTAGGTGCCCTTCTCCTAAATCCCAATCAATTTCACCACTGAGGCTCGGAACATCAAATAAGTAAGGTGCGGCTTGCCAAGCAAGATTGTAATTTATAGTGGCTTTAGAGCCTTTAATAGCCGTGGTAATATCAAACTCATCAAACAACGCGCCTATATCATCACTTTTAACTTCACCGCTTAACTGTGTGGTACCATCTTTCCATTGCCCTTTCGTGCGCAAAATATGATCGCCTTTATCAACAACCAACTCAGAAATAACCAAACGTTTACCGTCGCCAAGTAACGACGCGCTTACTTTGTCTAACTGATAGTTGGTAATTTTACAATCTGCACATTCAAACTCTACAGCCGGTAAGTTCGTCAGCCACGTTAAATCGGTGTCAGGGTCTGCTTTTGCAGCCTCAGTGATGGGCGCTTCAATTTGCTCTGCAAAATTCACGCGTAAATAATCAGCGTTAAATCGAATAGGCTGGCTGCGCTGCGAGGTAGGAATAAATACACCTGCACGTAATTCTTTGGCGTTTAATTTTAAATACACATTGCTTTGCTCAGGGGCTAGGCGCATTTCAAAGTCATTAAACACCATACTACTAAAATCGAGCATGCCAATATTTGCGACAATCTCGTTAAGCGGTGGCATGATGCCTTGTGATTCAGGGTCATCCTCGTTTTGGGCCGCACTAATGATTTGATCAATAAGATCAACCCAAGGTACAAGTTCGGTTTGCTCTAGGTTTATTGAAACGCTTAAATCTTGTGAATTTAGCCCTAAATCTTGCTTACCGATAACAAAATGCGCATTACTAAATTGCGATTTTCCATTTTCTAATATTGCATTAAAATAAAACTGCTTATTTACCTGTGCAGTTATAAGGTTTGAAATGTCATCGCCTTGAACAACCGCATCAAGAACCCACGGTTGTGTCTCGGCTTTTTTGTATGGTGCTGGCAATTTACTTGTTAACCCAACAAGGTCAGATTTAACCTGTGCACGATAATTAAACCCTTGCTCGGTAAAATTAAGCACAAGTCCAATATCAACTGCACTTTGTCCTTCTAGTGACCCTTTTAAAATACCTTGCCCGCTATCGATTAAAGTATTGGCATCAAGTTGTACATTAATATTTATGTTTGCTTTGTAGTCACTCGCTTCACTTTGGCTGTTGTAATTAAGTGCCAGCGGCATCCCAAGCCATGTAGCGGTGGCATTTTTAAGTTCGATATTATCGTTTTTAAAGTTAAGCACGCCGGTTAAGTTATTTAACGCAATACCGGGTGTGGCAATAAATACGGGTAAATCATCTAGCTTGACAGTGCCGCTAACACTTGCACCACCTTCAAACTTTGAACCTACCAGTAACTCAATGCTGGCATCGGCTTCACCTTGGCCTTGTATTACCTCAAAAATATCAGCTAACGGGCTCGCAATGGGCGTGGCTTTAAAAAAGGTGTACAGGTTTTCTATCGGTGCTTTTTTATCTATTTGCACCACCAGCTCATCGGCATTAATTAAATCATTAATGCTAACTTTAACGCTATTACCCACATCTAAATTAACCAAAGAGCCTTGTTGGCTGTAAATGTCCATGCGTTCATTAGCAAAATGTAGCTTTACCTTTGCATCTGTTACTGCTGGCCACTGCGGATCGAACTGGTACGTGGCATTGTCAATTTGAGCAAGTACATCAAATTGCCCTGAGCCATCTTTAAATGGAAATCCTGATAACGGACCTGCAAATAGAACCTGCGCTTTTGATATTTCGCCGCCTTTTATAGCCCCGTTTAGGTAGCTAACTAATTCTGGGCTCATCGCTTTTAACGGAAAATAATGACCGGCAATACTGGCATCCTCTGCAAATGCCTCTGCGTATAAATCAAGACGCGGTGTATCACCAAAGCTCAGCTGCATTTCTGCGGCTAGCGTTATCTCATTATTATCAAACCAAATATTATCACTGCTAATACGCCAGTTATTATTTTGCTTTGCGAGGTCTAATTCTATATTGAGCTGGTTATAATTAATGTTGTCACTAAAACTATCGCCAGTTATTAAAGTGCCGTTTTCGCCAAATAAGCTGATACGGCCTTTATCTTGGTTTAATAAACCGCTTACGCGTAAACCTTGCGCAGCAGGCACTGAATTAAGCTCTTGCCAGCCTATGTTATTGGCGTTAAACCATACTTGCCAATGCTGGTTACTCTCATAATTAACGTACGCCTGCTGTATTTGGCCACTTGGTTTGCGTTTTAAAAACGCGTCGAGAGAGTCAAAATTTGTCAGCGCTGCCAAGTTAGCCAGTAGCGCTATATCTATTTGATTTAACCAAATTTGATTATTTTCACCAAGTTGAGCCTCAAACTCTAAGCTTGGCCATGTCGTATTATTGTTATTAAACGCTAAACCAGTGCTTTTTAAAAACCAATTACCTTGCTCGGGATAAAGATGAAAGCCACCTTCACTTAAACTAACTTGCTGGCTTTGCGCTTCTTTAAACCAAGTAACAGAACTAGGCAGCCACTGCATTTTTATATCGTCAATTAGGCCTTTTTCAATTTTTAACCACGCCTGTAAATTGATATCGCTGGTTAATTGTTGTTTTTCAGTATTTATATATTGCGCCAACCAATTAGAGACATCCACCTTATTGGCTTGGACATACATATTGCCAGCAACTTCTTCTAAGCTTTCACCTTTGAGAGCAATGCGTGCATCAAAGGTGCCCACTGTGATGCCAGGTAAAGCTAATGTTCCACTACCTAAATGTTGAGACTCTTCATTTTGCCAAATGATATTTTCAAGCAGAAGTTTTCGCTCTTTGTTATCGTCTAAAACAAAATTAATACTGGAGTTTTCTATTGCAAAATGACCGGTATTACCTAAAAACAGCCCTTCTATAAGCTCTTTTTGCTCAAACGAAACATCATCTTGATTACCGCTCTCAAACAGGTCTGCCACGTTTACCGTGGTATGAAAGCCATTTATAACAAAGTAGTTAGACTTTAATTGCAGGGTTTTTATGCTTTCCCATAAATTAAGCTCTAAGCTAGTTTTTGCAATAGTGAGGGAAATTGGCGCAGTTTCGTTGTCTTTAAACGATAGGTCTTCAAGCACAAGGGCAGGGCCATTTCCCTGCCAGCTTGCTGAAATAGCGCCAATAGATAAACTTATAGCAAACTTTTCGTCTAGGTAGGTTTCTATATCGCTTTTGTAATCATTTGCGTAAGGGAGTGTGTACTTTAATATTGAAACAATAACGGCCAGTAATACTAAAATTATGGCACAGGTTTGCCATAACTTTCTAAAACAAAAAAAACAGACCGCTTTTGCATTCATTACATCATTACCACATCAAACTGTTCTTGGCTGTATAAGCTTTCTGTTTGTATGTGTACTTGCTTACCTATAAATAGTTCAAGCTCAGCAAGATTGTGGTATTCATCATTAAGTAAGGCTTCACTTACTGCTGGGGCTGCATAAACCATAAATTTATCGGCTGCGTAGGCGCGGTTTACGCGAACAATTTCACGTAATATTTCGTAGCATACCGTTTCGACTGTTTTTTGTGAGCCGCGCCCTGAACATGCCGGGCATACATCACATAAAATATGCTCTAAGCTTTCGCGAGTGCGTTTTCGGGTCATTTCAACTAGCCCAAGTGCCGACAAACCATTGATATTTGTTTTAGTGCGATCTTTAGCTAACGCCGATTCTAACGAATGTAATACACGACTTTTATGCTCTTCGCTGACCATATCGATAAAGTCGATAATAATTATTCCACCTAAATTACGAAGTCTTAACTGGCGCGCAATGGCCGACGTTGCCTCGACATTAGTGTTAAAAATAGTCTCTTCTAGATTGCGATGGCCGACAAACGCACCGGTGTTTACGTCAACCGTAGTCATCGCTTCTGTTTGATCAATAATGATGTACCCGCCTGACTTTAACGTGACTTTGCGATGCAACGCTTTTTGCACTTCGTTTTCTACATCGAATAAATCGAATATAGGTCGCTCACCCGGGTAGTACTCGAGTACCTGTGAAAGTTGCGGCACAAATTCTTCGGTAAATATTTTTAGCTCTTGGTAGGTAAGCTTTGAGTCAACACGAATACGTTCCATATCTTCACCCACGTAATCACGCAGTGTTCTAAAGGCAAGCGTGAGGTCTTCATGTAATATGGTTGCTTTACTGGTTTTTTTACGGCGTGCGGTTATTTTTTCCCATAATTTTCTTAAAAAACCAGCATCGTGTCTTAACTCTGCTTCGCTTGCACCTTCAGCCGCGGTACGTACTATAAAACTGCCATTTTCATCGCCATATTCGGCAACAATTTTTTTAAGTCGAGATCGCTCTTCTTCAGTTTCTATCCGTTGGCTTACACCAACATGCGTTGCGTCTGGCATAAATACTAAGTAGCGAGATGGAATAGTGATGTCGGTAGTGAGTCTCGCGCCTTTTGTGCCTAAAGGATCTTTAACCACTTGCACCATAATGTATTGACCTTGGCGCACCAACTCTCGTATATCTTGCACTTTCTTTATTGGTACGTCGTCAACACCTTCAACAATGGAGGCACTGTTTACTATGTCTGATGCATGTAAAAATGCGGCTTTTTCTAAGCCAATATCAACAAAAGCGGCCTGCATTCCAGGTAAAACGCGGCTTATTTTTCCTAGATAGATATTGCCAACAATGCCTAGGTTACCAATTCGTTCTAACTGAATTTCTTGCAGCACACCGTTTTCGATTAGGGCAACACGACTTTCACTCGGTGTTACGTTGATCAGTAATTCTGTACTCATGCTACCCTCTTAAAAATGCGTGTAATAATTGTTCAGTCTCATATAAAGGTAAACCGACAACACTAAAATAGCTACCCGCAATATGTGTAACAAAGCGACCACCTAGCCCCTGAATACCATAACCACCGGCTTTATCTTGCGGCTCACCACTTTGCCAGTAGGCTTTAATCTCTTCATCGCTCAGTTTTTTAAATGTCACATCGGTACTGATAACTTGGCTAAGCAGTTTATCTTCAGTCGCAAAAGCAATAGCGGTTAGTACCTGGTGAGTGTTTCCAGACAAGCGTTTAAGTGTATGCGTAAAATCGGCTTCATCGCGTGGTTTACACAACGATTCATTATCAATAACAACGACTGTGTCACTACCTAGTACTGGCCGGTCTGTGTAACCAAGCTTGACACCTGAGCAAGCTTTTAGCCTCGCTAAGCGCTCTACATAGGCATGAGGAAGTTCATTAGGGAGTTGGCTCTCGTCTGCATCAACACTAAATTGCGAAAATTCGATACCAAGTTGAGCCAATAGCTCTTTACGACGAGGAGAAGCTGATGCCAGATATACGGCAGTATTCATTATCTGATCCTAAAATGTCTGCGGTATTTACGAAGTAATAAAAACACCCAAAACCAACTAATCATGCCAGTAAATACCGGCCATAAGTATTGTGGGTTAAAGTAAACACCAAGCAAAAAATGGTTTAGCCAAAACTGCATTAAATGATACAGCGTTAAAAACAAACCAATTAACAAACTTTGCTGCCAAAGCGAGAAGTTACGAATTTTTTGAAAGTTACTTGCAGTAATAAATATACATACCGAAAATGTCAGCGAGTTAACACCTAAAGGTGAGCCTGACGCTAAATCAATGAGTAAACCGACCACCCAAGCAGTACCAATATTTAACCGATGTGGCACCGCCAATGACCAATACATAAGTACTAATAAGACCCAATCCGGTCTAAATGGTTCAAACGAAAATGGCAACGGCATTAGCGCCATAATTAAAGCAAAAAATATGCTCAGCGCAATTAACAATGAGTAACGGTTAATCATCGTTTATTTGCTCCTGCTGACTGCGCCATAAAATTACAAGTAAGCGAATACGGTCGAGCAACGCAATAGGCTCTGCATATACTTGTGCAAATGGACGACCTTCATCTCGGTTAAT
>TARA_B110000240_G_scaffold37787_1_pt1 | contig 11043 bp, 11 predicted proteins | sample TARA_B110000240 | Tara Oceans TARA_B110000240 (sample SAMEA4397611) | marine metagenome | biome: Polar Biome; feature: [DCM] deep chlorophyll maximum layer (ENVO:01000326); material: water (ENVO:00002006), including particulate matter (ENVO:01000060) such as... | depth 17 m | reverse complement strand
GCCGCGTCATCGACTGCCCATCTCTTATAAGCGTCGAATTTAGCGGGATCATAGTGATAGCACCTTATTTCAAACATTATTCTTCCTCTATACGATTGATTAACAGCTCTGCGAGTTCGCCGCCATGGGTATTCTGCAGAAAGTGGCCGGCTTTTTCTATTGGGTCGAAGCTGGCGTTCATTTGTCCTGCCCACTTGCGGCCCCATGCTTCGTTGAAAACATCGTCAGCACACCCCCAGATAAAGTGAACGGGCTTCGCCCACTGAAGAAGGTGGTTGTAATAGTGCGTCTGTGCGGCACCGTTGCCGCCGTCGTAATTATCAAAACAAATAGATAGGGGGAATCTGCGCATGCCGTTGAATGCTTCATCAGGCATGTCGTTAATAGGTGCGCGGAATCCGTTGTACACGTTGGCAGCTTCGCCTGTCAGCCCCCCAATGGTTTGGCCCTCACTGATGGCCGGGAATGCTATTTCCGGTCCAACCAGACCTGCACTCATTACCATGAGTGCGCCGATGTCTGGTTTCTCACGGAAAAAACGGCCGCCTTCGTGCCAGTTTTCGTTCCAGTTCCTAATCGCCGCTGAATATTCATATTCAGCATGGTGAAGCCAAGTGTTCATGATCGTAAGTCTGGAGAATCGCTCCGGCATAAACACTGCCTGTGCAAGGCCTGTTGGTCCGCCCCAATCCTGGCAGACTAGGGTGATGTTTTTGAGGTCGAGGGACGTAATCAGGCTGGTCAGGATTTCTGTATGGCGGGCGATGGTGTACCAATCAGGGTCCGTTGGCTTGTCTGATTTACCAAACCCAAGGTGGTCTGGTGCAATACACCGATAACCTGCGGCCAGAAGCTTAGGAATCACATGGCGATAAAGGAAGCTCCAGGTTGGCATGCCATGCATAAGCAGCATGACCGGAGCATTTTCAGGACCTTCGTCCACATAGTGCATTCGCATATCTTTCCAATTATGGAAATTAGGTTGGTAGGGGAAGTCAGCGATGCTTTCAAAATTTTTGTCCGGGGTTCGAAGGAAGTCAGTCACGGTTATCTCCTTTTAGTTGCCCAATAGGTCCGTGTAACTATCTAAAATCGTTAATACTTTATCCCGGCTGGCCGGTGGAAGTGCAAGAATAGACCGGTTGATGCCTGCAGCCTCGTAGTCATCAAGGGTGGCTTTGTCGGCCCTCGCGCCAAAGATGCTAATAGAAAGAGTAGACATGTCTCTACCGGCTTCATCTGCAAACTTTTTGAGTCGTGCAACATTCTTAACCGCGTCAAACCCGTGGCGCGCTCTAGGTAGCCAACCTTCACAATAATCTACAACTCTACGCAGTGTGTAGTCGGTTTCACCACCAAGAATAACTGGTGGTGGGGTTTGTATAGGTTTTGGGTGTTGCCAAGTCGCCTCGAAATTGACGTGCTCTCCGTGAAATTCTGCTTCTTCTTCTCTCCAAAGCCTCTTCATGGCCAAAACCTGTTCTTTCATTCGGGCGAATCGCTCGCTGTACTTTGTCCCGTGTTGTCCCATTTCTTCCACGTTCCAGCCTCCTCCTATACCGAATAGGAATCGTCCATTCGACATGCGGTCTAGGCTGGCAACAGATTTTGCGGTGGTGATGGTGTCTCTCTGAGGAAGTAGACAGATCCCAGTGCCAAGTTTCAGCTTTTTGGTCACCGCGGCGGCGAAAGACAATCCGACGAATGGGTCGTAGGTATGTGAATATTCTTTAGGAAGATCAGCGCCACCTGGCCATGCTGATTCGCGGCTGGCTGGGATGTGGGTATGTTCGGGTATGAACAGGGATTCAAACCCTCTTTCTTCAAGTTCCTTAGCCAGTTCATCCATTTGAATCGTGTAGTCGGTGGCAAATATCAGTACGCCAATTTTCATGTGGTGGTCCATTTTATCTGTTCAAGCATGCCTGAAGTACATCACTATGGTAGCCGCATGTCGAGATGATAATCAGGTCCCGCAGAACGTCTGGCGAACGACTTGTTCCGATTTTGGCTTCTTCGCAAACCTGATATCTATTCCTTCTAGGTCAAAGGGAAAAGCCAGGTTGTCGACCAACTCATTGAACAGGTCGAAGTTCCCTTCGGTAGATGCTGCCACGATTGATTCTTCGATCAGGTGATTGCGGGGAATGATCGCTGGGTTGGTGTTGAGCATGTCTTTTTGGCGTGTGGGATTATGTTCCGCATCTAAACGTGTCTTCCAGCGAGCCATCCACCCGTCGAATGCCGAGGGGAAGCCGGCTAGTGAACTGACGTTGGCCGCTGGCAGGGTACCTGACAATTCGGACAAACGGCGAAAAGACAACGTGAAATCGAGTTGGTGGGACTCTAGGAGGCCGAGGAAGTCGTTAGCCAGCATTTCATCATTATCATGACGTGTCGCAAGTCCGAGCTTGTGTTGCATTCCCGAGACATTAGCATCCTGGAAGTAGGCGGGGAATTTTTCCAGTGTTTCCTTTGCTATTTCGATTGCATTTTCTTCTTTGTCAGCAATGACAAGCACTAGTGCCTGAGCTAGGCAGGCCATATTCCAGTGAGCGATACTTGGCTGGTTACGATAGGCATAGCGACCACCGTGATCTATAGAGCTAAATACGGTTTCAGGATTGTAGGTATCCATAAAGGCGCAGGGTCCGTAATCGACGGTCTCCCCTGAGAGCAAAACATTGTCGGTATTCATTACGCCATGAATAAAGCCGATCATCTGCCAGCTGCCAACCAGCTTCGCCTGCGCCTTCATGACCTCGTCCAACAATGCCAGGGCCTTGATGTTCAAGCTGGCGCCTTCCTCGACTGAGTTCGGGTAATGTCTTTCGAGAACATGGTTAACCAGCAAGCCTAGTGCTTCTTTGTCTTCTTTGGACGCGAAAAACTGGAATGTACCGATTCTGATGTGACTTTTTGCTACGCGAGCAAGCACCGCACCGGGCAATGCTTCTTCTCGGTAGACAGGCTCTCCTGTAGTGACTGCTGCTAGCGCCCGACTAGTAGGAACACCTAGAGCCGCCATGGCCTCACTTACGATGTACTCTCTCATGACCGGGCCGAGTGGTGCTCTTCCGTCTCCCATTCTTGAATAAGGGGTTTGTCCTGAACCTTTCAGCTGTAAGTCGTACCTTTGACCGTCTGTACCAATGACTTCGCCCAGTAAAATCGCGCGACCGTCACCCAATTGAGGGTTCCAGGATCCGAACTGGTGTCCGGCATAAACAGTTGCGATGGGGTCTGCACCTTTGGGTATCTGGTTTCCGGCCATCGTTTCGATACCGTCATCAGACGATAACCATGCAGGATCGATACCTAGTAATTTTGCCAGCCCGGGGTTGGCTCGAATGAGTCCAGGGTTTTCGACTTTCGTCGGCGATTGCCGGGAATAGAACCGTTCCGGCAGTTGGACGTAGCTGTTGTTGAAAGGCACACTCATAAGAGCAACTTTACCACATTAAGGAATAAGCAATTGACAGAATCACAACAAGTAATTCGGGATCTGGCAAGCGTTGCAGCGGGATTTTCAAAAGATGCTATTTCCAGACAAAGACGCAGGCAGCTCGATTCCTACGATTTTGATCAATTAAAAGAAACTGGATTTCTTCTTACAGGCGTCCCTGCAGATCAGGGAGGGTTGTGGAAGGGGCCTGCGCGTTCGGCGCGTGCGTATTCTCAAATGGTCCGAACGATTGCTCATCGTGATCCAAGTGTGGCGTTGGTCGCGTCGATGCACCCGGCGTTGACTGGGTTTTTCTTGGGTGTTGAATCTGTAGATGACGAACCTGTGGCGTGGAGAGTTCAGCGGCAGTGGGTTAAAGAAAGCGCTCGCGAGCATTGGTGGGGGACGGTGACTTCAGAACCTGGTTCCGGGGGCGATATTTTGAAGACACGGTCAATCGCGACACCTGAAAAAAACCATTTCCTTATTACCGGCGATAAACATTTTGGGTCCGGGTCTGGGCAAGCAGACTTCATGATAACTACGGCAAAGGTTAAAGGTTCAGAGCTACCGGAACTCTTTTTTTTTGCAAAACAAGGGTGGACCTTGGGATGGGTCAACTGGATGCAAGATGACAGTTGAGTGGGATGGTATTGGAATGTCGTCGACCCAATCTCACGCTTTTCGCTTTGATAATTTCCGAGCGAACAAAACGGTTTCCAAGGAAGTGCTAAGTAAAGTCGCTCCGATAAGTAGCCAGATCAGCAATATGTTGTTTGCCGGTGTTGTGCTTGGAGTAGCTGATAACGCTATGATTTTTGCGCGAGAGAATCTTGAAGGAAAAGAAGAAGACCTGCGAGCGTTCGAGAAAACCGAATGGGTAAGATGTCAGAATTAACTGTGGCTCGATAAACAATCCTATGAGGGGGCGTTGCGCGCTATTGAAGCAGGAGAAGACGGCGCGCATATAACTGCTGTTCGTTGCAAGATTACCAGTGCGGAATTGATAGAGACCACGCTTTCGAGAATGAGCAAGGTTGTAGGTGGGGCAAGCTTTTCAAAAGCTATGCCTCTTGCGCAATGGACTCAAGACATTAAAGCACTTGGGTTTCTAAGGCCGCCGTTGCCATTAGCTTACGATCAATTGATGACTTGATTTGTTGGTGTTTGGATTAGGCCTCGTTTGCAGAAGCCTAGGTCTGGGAATTTAGCTGGTCAATACCCGCGCCGCAGGCGCAGAGGCATCATGTTGATGTTGTCGAGGATGGTAAGGAAGAGACTACTCGGTTGGGGGATTCGTTGGCTTAATAATCTCTGCTGTCGTCGCTAAATACAATATTGTTGGCTCAGATTTTTAGCTGCAGCCCGCTTGGATCATAAAAAGCAGATAGTTGCACGTCTAGCGGGTAACGTACTCCGGCGACTTCAATTGAAAACTGCTTTGAGGCGAGCCACTTTTTTGTGACGCCCTCGTCGTTTTTTAACAGCGCGATGCCGAGTGAGCGGTTGATCCTGTGACCCCACATACCTGAAGTAGTAATGCCGACCAGTTTATCGTCGCAGTAGACCGGCTCATCATGGTAGAGGAGCGGTGGGTCTTCATGATTGATAGCAATATTCACTAATCTTTCAGCAAATTTATTGGTGTTGTCTTTGAGCGCAGACTTTCCGATGAAGTTGTCTTTGCTCATATCTACAGCGAAGCCGATTCCAGCGCTATAAGGCGTGACCTCATCGCCGATATCATCGCCGAAATGCCGATAACCCTTTTCGACACGGCACGCGTTCATCGCATGATATCCGGCATGTGCGAGTTCAAAAGTCGCGCCTACTCTTAGGATTTCTTCGTACACGTGTTGCGCGAACTCCGTGGGGACGTATAGCTCATAGCCTAGTTCGCCAACGTAGGAGAGTCGATTCGCTCGGACCCGTGCATAACCGATCTCTAGTTCCCTGGACTGGTAGTAAGGAAGCGCTGCATCTGAGACATCATCTGGCGTAAGGCCAGATAAAAGGTCGCGGGACAAGGGCCCCATAATGGCCAACATCGTTATTGCGCTTCCGGAGTTGGTAGCGAAGACGTGCGTTTTACTGTCGATGTGTGATGTAAGCCACTGAAAATCTCTACCTTCGGAGGCGCAGCTGGAAACAATCATAAAGCGGGAATCATTTATTCGTGTGACGGTGACGTCTGCTTCTATGCCCCCTCTTTCGTTAAGCCACTGGGTGTACACGATCTGTCCTGCGCTCACATCTACATTGTTAGCGCAAATATGATTAAGGGTCGGCATTGCTTCTATCCCGTCTAGATAAAAAATAGGATAGCTGGACTGGTCAATCAGCGCGACTTTGTCTCTCATTGCCAGGCATTCTTCTCGGCAGGCATCGAACCAGTTTTGTTTTCCATACGAGTATTCGTAGGTAGGACTGTTGTTTCCGCGAACAAACCAGTTGGGCCTTTCCCATCCAGCGAGCTCGCCCATCACAGCACCTTGGTCAATTAAACGATCGTGGATAGGACTTCTTCTGGCACCTCGAGCGGTTTCATACTGCCGATAGGGCCAGTGCATCGCATATAAAAGGCCCAGCGTTTCTCTAGTCCTGTTGACGAGGTATTTGCGGTTTGATTGAAATGGAAAGGTGCGCCTGATATCCACATCCCATAAATCTATCGGTGGGTGATTCTTTGCGATCCATTCTGCCAGTACTTTTCCAGCGCCGCCGGAAGATTGAATGCCAATAGAATTAAAACCTGCGGCGACAAAAACGTTGTCGTATTCCGGCACTTTACCTAATAGGTATCTGTCATCCGGCGTAAAGCTTTCAGGGCCGTTAAAAAACAACTGAATCCCTGCAGTATTCAATTTTGGGAACCGGCGTGTCGCCAGCTCCAGTATGGGTTCGAAGTGATCTATATCTTCAGGCAACGTTCCGAATGCAAAGTCCTTGCTGACTCCATCAATGGACCATGGCTTTGCCACGGGCTCAAATGCGCCAAGCAATAACTTTCCGGCGTCTTCCTTAAAATAGGCGAACTCATCTGGCACGCGTAGGGTGGGCATACCGGAACGAAGCGAGTCCATTGGTTCGGTTACGATATAAAAATGCTCCGCCGCTTGCAGAGGTATTGATACACCAATACTGGCTCCTAACTGCTTTGACCACATACCCGCTGCTATTACTAATTTTTTGGTTTTAATCACTCCGTCGGCGGTGACAACCGACAGAGCCTCTTCTGAGTTTGTGTTAATTTTCTCTACGTGCTGATTTTCAAGAATAAGTGCACCACCTTTTCGAGCGCCTGCAGCTAACGCCTGAGTTGTATCCACAGGGTTGGTTTGTCCATCGCCGGGAAGGTAAACCGCTCCGCAAATGTCCTCGATGTTCACGTCTGGCCAATAAGTAGTGACATCCGTTGCTGATATCTGTTCGACTTCAATACCGAATGCGCGTGCCGTCGAAGCTTGTCTGTTAAGTTCTTCGAGACGCTCAATGTTGAGTGCCACGCTGAGAGATCCGGTTCTGCGATAGCCCGTTGCCTGGCCGGTCTCTTGTTCGAGGCCGGCAAAGAGTTCGGTGGTGTAGCGAGCGAGATGGGTTAGATTTGAGGTGGCGCGAAGTTGGCCAACTAGTCCAGCGGCATGCCAGGTTGTTCCAGAGGTTAGTTGATTTTGTTCCAGTAGGACGACGTCTTTGATCCCAAGTTTGGTTAAATGGTAAGCAATCGAACAGCCAACGATGCCGCCGCCTATAACAAGAACTTCGGTTGAATCAGGTAGGTTACTCACTATTTAGCTCTAAGCTCAATCATCCATCAGTGGTGATAATTACCTCGTTGCCCTCATGGTGCACGGGATAACTCGTTATATCTTGAAATGCGGGACCACCCATACATTTGCCGGTGGTAACGTCAAATCTAGCGCCATGGAGTGGGCAAGTAATCGTTGTGCCTCTTAATCGTCCCTTAGATAAAAGTACTCGCGCGTGGGAGCAGATATTAGATACGGCATGGTACTTGCCGGCGATGTTGCATAGTAGGATGTGTTTGTCATCTTCATTTAATGCAATGGAGCCTCCATCATCTAAAGGCTGGTTCACTCTTATTTCTGTCATTGTCGAATTGGATCCTTACCATCCCAGTAACGTGCTGTTTCTGCTATATTTTCGAACCTTGCAACAGTACCCTCGTTTTTTGTAACAACCTCAAGCATGCATCCCATTAGTGGACGGGTGTCGAAGTAAGCAAATTCTACATCTCCCACCTTGCCAGTATTGGCGGCGGCATAGTCCAGACCTTCCATGTATTTCAGGTCAGCTTCGAAATCCAGCGTCCAAACACACATATGGTGAAAAGCCATCTGACCTTCAGGAACGCTGTCACGATAGGCGCATTGATCTGTCGTAGGCTCGATGAGTTCAATTTGCACGTTACCTGCCTGAGCGATGGCTACTTTCATCGACAGATCCGATGGCTCGCCCCGATAGGTGATGTTTTCAAATGTGCCGGGGGTGTAGTCAGTCAGGAAGAAAGGCCCGATTCCAAGTTCGTTCACCCATTTCATACAGGCTGATTCGATGTCGGGAACAACCCAGGCATTTTGGAAAATTGTTCGATCAGTTGGCTTGTTCATATCGGGTGGGTGTTTGTTAATTAGGTGAATTCCTAAGTGTAGAGAAAATTGTTAGTGAGTCAAAGTGGGAAGCCTTTGATGCTCTTGTTTCTCGATATTTACGTTATCAATCCGATGGTCACTGTAGCTATATTAGTAGCAAGCGCGTTCGTACTATAGTACCGGTTCGATTCAATCGCATTTGGAGTTGAAGGTGGGTTACACGCTGGAACAGCTTTCGGATATTGAACTTATAAGAGACGTGGCTAAACGCTACTGTCGAGGAGTAGACCGGCTAGATGAAGCCGAGATGAAGTCTGCCTATTGGCCTGATGCGACAGATGATCATGGAACTTTTGTAGGTAACGCTTGGGAATTTACGGAACACTGTATGGTCGGACACTTAAAATGGCGATCAACGAATCATTGCATCTTTAATCATTTGATCGAACTGGATGCTGACGGTGTTTATGCTCGAGCTGAAATCTATAATATTAGCTATTTGCTGCAAAAAGACGCAGACGTGCTGGACACTTGGCACGGGCGTTATCTGGACCTATACGAAAAAAGAGATAGTGAATGGCGTATTTTCGAGCGGGTCTGCGTGCATGAATATACGAAAACCGAGCCAGTTTCCTTTATGCAGATTGACAGCGCCAGATTCAGGCAGGGTGAGTTTGACAGGCCTGCTGATGGACGACAGGTAGGGCCATAATTGGTGGAAGGGATTGAGAATGTAGCTGAGGGGAAGAAATGAAAGTTTTTGTTGTCGCCCTTCTAATATTTAGCTCGAACCTGTTCGCGGGCGACTATCGCTCAGCGATTGATGAACTGGACTTCGTGAAGCTTGCTGACACCTATAGTGATGCAAAAGTGTTTGCCATTCTGCAAGGCTATGGAGCGAAGCTCTCGGCGGAACAAAAAGCGGCGGCGGCGGTGCTCATCACTCTCGGTGCATTGGATGCGGAAGACCTAGTTAATGAAAAAATCGCCCTAGCGAAAGTTAAATCCTATGTTGCCGTTGTGTCAGGTGATCACCCGGCGCTGAGGGGAAGGATTGGTGATGTTTCCCTTTACCACCATATGGAAGGCGCTTTTGATCATGCTACTTTACTGGAAGACAATCTGTTTTTGGAGGTGCTTGGAAAGTCACTTGCCGATGGTGTCCTCTCCGGATACGACCTTCGTAGAAAGGGGGTTTACGACAATTTTTCGTATGCACACACCTTTATCTATTCTCAGTCGAGTCTCCTGCATATGCGTCAACTGGTAGCGCTGCTGGATAGTGAAGGTATAGAAGGCTGGGTTTACCTCACTCCGAAGGTGTCTGCATTTCTTTACCGTGACGACTGGGGTCCCGCCTCGGATGCAGTCGCAACGATAGCTGGCGGTGTTCGTGTCGTTCAGGGGAGAGAGGTCGCAGTGTTGTTCCAGTTTGACTCCGGTGATGATCGGGACCGATTCCATGAAGTGGTCACGAGCTTTGCCAAGAAAGACGAAAAAGACGAGCCGGGTCTGATTGAAAATGCCTGGTGGCAACCTTTCTACTACACTGACCAGAAGTTTGAGGGATTTGAACCTATTTCACTGGTGGTCATTTCATCTGACGACCATGAAGCGACATTGACTGTCTTGGAGAGTAAAACCGCAAAGGTTGTTCATGCCCTTGAGGATGACCGTTGGGATTTGCGCGTGGATCGTGTGTGGGTAAATCCGCCGTTCTTCAGATTCCTGAACGGCGGGTACAAATAGAAAAGATATTAATCCGTCGATTCCCTGGTTTCGGGCCCGGTGATATCGAAGTCACTTGCGTCGTGTCGTTCGATCACTCGAGTTTCCTCTGGCCCCCAGGTTCTGTTGACACGTCTTCCTCTTTCAACCCCCGGGCGCGCTTCGATTTCTGTTGCCCAACGAGCAACGTTTTTGTAGGACGCAACGTCGAGGAATTTCTTCGCGTCGTAGATGTTGTGCAGTACTAATGCGCCATACCAAGCGTAATTCGCCATATCCGCGATATTGTACTCATCGCCGCAAAGATACTGGCGTGAGTTCAGGTTCCTCTCAAGAACATCGAGCTGGCGTTTAACTTCCATGGTGTATCGATTAATAGGGTATTCCCACTTCTCTGGCGCATAGGCGTAAAAGTGCCCAAAGCCGCCGCCAAGGTAGGGGGCGCTTCCCATTTGCCACATAAGCCATGAAAAACATTCTGCACGTGCTGCTGGATCGGTTGGTATAAAGGCGCCAAATTTTTCTGCTAGGTAGATGAGGATCGCACCCGACTCAAATACTCTGGTTTCCGGGTTGGTGCTAGTGTCCAACAGGGCGGGTATCTTTGAGTTTGGATTGATGTCTACGAACCCGCTGCCAAACTGATCACCTTCACCTATGTTGATCAGGTAGGCATCGTACTCCGCATCTTTTTTACCCAATCCCAGCAGTTCTTCGAGCAGGATAGTGACTTTCACGCCATTCGGTGTGGCCAGGGAATGCAGCTGCAGAGGATGCTTACCTCGAGGCAACACCTTGTCGTGAGTGGGGCCTGCGGTTGGGCGGTTGATATTAGCGAACTTTCCGCCGCTTTCTGCATCCCAGGACCAGACCTCCGGTGGCGTGTATAAGTCTGTTTCAGTCATATTTGATTCCTACTAAATTTAAGAAATGAAAAACCTAAAGTCCGGGTGAGATAAAGCTAAAATCCTCTAGGACGATCTTCAACCTTAGGTTTGTCCGCTCATTGCCTTCCGCACTAGTTTTTATGGTGTCGAACAGTTAGTCCTTAAGGCTACAATAAAGTATGCGCGAACAACACAACCTGACCCATTCTCTGTCGAAAGAAGAATTATTCACTTATAGACAGCGCGGGTACCTGATTAGAGAGAGCGTTTTTACGCTGAGCGAGCTGTCGGAGCTTACAGCTTCCGCAGAGCGTGCTGTAGCGTTGGCACATGATCAATCGGCAACCGGAAAATCCTACCACTTGGACGG
>TARA_B110000240_G_scaffold195704_1_pt1 | contig 11048 bp, 8 predicted proteins | sample TARA_B110000240 | Tara Oceans TARA_B110000240 (sample SAMEA4397611) | marine metagenome | biome: Polar Biome; feature: [DCM] deep chlorophyll maximum layer (ENVO:01000326); material: water (ENVO:00002006), including particulate matter (ENVO:01000060) such as... | depth 17 m | reverse complement strand
ATTTGTAACGACGTTCAATTGCTGAGAAGCGTGCATGAAAATCTTCATTCACAACTTGGCATTGAGTTATGGATATTAAAGCAGGGCGAAGATGAAAGTTTAAAGCTTCAAGTAAGCGCTCAGTATCCCATGATTTAATCAATTCTGCATGAGCTACTTGACCTGTTGCATGTACACCAGCATCGGTGCGCCCCGCGCCTTGAATGCTAGGTTTTTCTGGAGCTATTTTATATAGTGCTTCCTCAATTGTTTGTTGAACAGATGGCACATCAGGTTGGCGTTGCCATCCATGGTAGGGTTTTCCATCATACTCAATTTTAAAGGCATATTTTGGCATAGTTTGTGGTTACCGCTAAATTTATCATTTGCCAAGTTATATTCAATAACGTCTGAAAACTGATTAACGAGTTTATTTTAGTGCTTATTGGCAGATTATATAAACTAAATAATATGAAATCATGTAGTGCTAGACGTTTTCCATTATGCACAGTATAACAATCTTTATGGAGCGTATATTCGCAATTATTACTCGAATTACTAGCCCGGCGATCTGGTCATAAGAACCGCCGGGAAAAGTCGTATGAGCATTCGCGCCGAACCCATCCCCAAATAAATTACTCCATGACTGGAAAATAATATGTCTGCTGACACTCCTGAATACAAAAGTACTATAAATTTACCAACAACTGACTTTCCAATGCGAGCGGGCCTTCCAAGCCGTGAACCTGTCTGGTTGGAGCGATGGGCTGAAATTGGTATATATGATCGCCTTCGAGAAAAAACAGGGCGTGAGCCTTTTGTTTTGCACGATGGCCCGCCGTACGCTAACGGGCATTTACATATTGGTCATGCACTAAATAAGATATTAAAAGATATGGTTGTACGCTCTCAGCAAATGATGGGAAAAGACGCACGCTACATCCCAGGTTGGGATTGTCATGGTTTGCCAATCGAATGGAAAATTGAGGAACAATACCGAAAAAAAGGTAAGAATAAAGACGACGTTCCCGTCGTAGAATTACGCCAAGAATGCCGTAAATTTGCTGAAGGATGGGTTGATGTTCAACGCGATGAGTTCAAACGCTTAGGGATCACAGGTAAATGGGATGACCCATATTTAACTATGAACTATCATGCTGAAGCTGTGATTGCAGACGAATTCATGAAATTTGCAATGAACGGAGCGCTATATCAGGGTTCAAAGCCTGTAATGTGGTCTCCTGTTGAAAAAACTGCGTTGGCTGAAGCTGAAATTGAATACCATAGCCATAAATCACATACTATTTGGATACCCTTTAAATTTAAATCTGCACCAGATATTATAAAAAATGCGCGTGTAGTAATCTGGACAACAACACCCTGGACAATTCCCTCTAACAAGGCGGTCGCCTTTAATCCTAAGATTTCTTATGGACTATATGAAGTAAAAGAGACCGAGGCTGAAAGCTGGACAACACCTGGGGAACAATACATTTTTGCTGATGTTTTAGCAGAAGATACTTTAACTAAATCGCGTGTGATTAAATTTACACGAATATGCGATGTAACTACCTCTGATTTAAGCAATGCTATATGTTTCCATCCTTTATCAGAAATGGATAAGTATTGGTCTTATGATGTTCCTATGATTGATGGCGATCATGTTACTGACGAAGCTGGAACTGGGTTTGTTCATACTGCACCTAGTCATGGTGCGGATGATTATGAATGTTTTGTAAAGCGCAATTGGTTAGATCGAATGACACATAACGTTGGTGAAACATCAGAATTTTTACCCCATGTCCCATTTTTTGCAGGGCTGGAAGTATTTGACCGTAAGGGTAAAGAAGGAAAAGCTAACAATGCAGTTATCGCTAAGTTAGTTGAAGCTGGTAGTATAATTGCACGTGGGCGTGTTGAGCATAGTTATCCTCATTCTTGGAGATCAAAAGCGCCCATTATTTTTAGAAACACACCACAATGGTTTACTGCAATAGATAAGGAAATTGGTGGGAATAATACGCATGGAAAAACTATTCGAAAACGTGCACTAACCGAAATTGATAATGTAAAGTGGACACCTCAAACTGGTCGAAACCGTTTGCATTCTATGATTGAGGCGCGTCCAGATTGGGTGATGTCGCGCCAGCGGGCATGGGGCGTACCACTAACCTGCTTTACAAAAAAAGGTGCCCTTCCAACAGATCCTGATTTTATTTTATGTGATTCTGAAGTTAACGCACGTATAGTTTCTGCCTTTGAAATAGAAAGCGCAGATTGCTGGTTTCTAGATGGTGCAAAAGAACGTTTCTTAGGTGAGGATTACAATCCTGATGAATGGGATCAAGTTTACGATGTCTTAGATGTGTGGTTTGATAGTGGATCAACTCATGCTTTTGTTATGCGTGATCGTGCTGATGGCGCGGATGATGGCATAGCAGATCTTTACCTAGAAGGTACTGACCAGCATCGTGGTTGGTTCCACTCTTCTCTATTACAATCCTGCGGAACCAATGGACGGGCGCCTTACAGGGGCGTTTTAACGCATGGCTTCACATTAGATGAAAAAGGCATGAAAATGTCTAAATCCGTGGGTAATACCATCGCTCCTGAACAGGTGATCAAACAATACGGAGCAGATATTTTACGTCTTTGGGTTGCCCAGGCTGATTATACTGCTGACCTTCGCATTGGTCCTGAAATATTAAAAGGTGTTGCTGACAGTTATCGTAGATTGCGTAACACTATGAGATTTATTTTAGGAAACCTAAACGATTTTACAGATGCAGAAAAAGTTGCGCCTGCTGATATGCCAGAATTAGAACAATGGGTTTTGCATCGATTAGCAGAGCTTGATATAATTGTACGTGATGGTTATGCTAATTATGACTTTCAAGGAGTATTTAGCCAGATATTCCAATTTGCAACAATTGACTTATCTAGTTTCTATTTTGATGTCCGCAAGGACGCACTTTACTGTGATGATAGAAATGGAAATCGCCGTAAGTCCGCACGTACAGTCTTGGAAATAATATTTCAGCGTCTCACTACATGGCTAGCTCCAATGTTATGCTTTACCATGGAAGATGTATGGCTTCAGCGCCATTCTGATGCTGATGCATCAGTGCATTTAGTGGATATTCCTGAAACACCTACTACATGGTTAAATCCTGAATTAGCAGCTAAATGGGAAGTTCTCCGCAGCGTACGGCGCGTTGTTACTGGAGCAATAGAGGTTGAGCGAACAGCGAAAAATATTGGCTCTTCATTAGAGGCAGCTCCTAGTGTTCATTTCAATTTGTCAGATGATGTAAAAAAATTAGCTGAGACCGTTGATTTTGCAGATATCTGCATCACATCAGACATTAATTTAATTAGTGGTGCACCTGCATCACAAGGATTTAAATTAGATGATGTTCCAGGTATCGAAGTATTGTTTATGAAAGCGGATGGAGATAAGTGCCTCCGCTGTTGGAAATCAACAACAGAGGTTGGAATGCAAAAACATGAGGGCTGCTGTAAACGCTGTAGTGACGCATTAGTTTGAAAGTTAACAATACCTTAATGTTGATTATAGAATTGAAATTGGGGTGTTGATATGACTGTTGGAGTTTTAACAGCAGTTTTGTTAGCTGCAATATTGCATGCATCTTGGAATGCAATTATTAAGTTTGGTGACGATAAATTCCAAGGCATGGTTTTACTATCAGTTGCGCACGGTGTAATTGGTTTAGCTATAATAATAGTATTTCCCTTGCCAGAAATTGCAGCATGGCCATGGCTGGTAGCATCGGTTGCTTTTCATTTGTGGTATAAGTTATTTCTTATAAGTGCATATGAACGCGGTGATCTTAGCCGAGTATATCCTATTGCCAGAGGTACAGCCCCAGTACTGGTTCTGATCATTAGCACTTTATTTATTTTAGACGCCATCAGTTCTATGGAAATACTAGGTGTAATTGCAATAGGTATAGGTATTCTAATTTTAGCACGTGGTGTATTTTCCCATGGTGAAACAGTAACGTTATTACCTTATGCCTTGGCTTCGGCAGTTGGCACAGCGGGCTATTCTATAGCAGATGGGCTTGGAGCTCGTGCAGCTGGTAATGCTTCATCCTATATTGGATGGTTATTTTTTCTTGATGCTATTATGTTTATATTATGGGGTATGATCCGACGTGGCCCTAGCGTATTTCCTCGAAAAATATCAGTTTGGGTACTAGGAATGGCTGCTGGTACTGCTTCGGTGTTGGCTTACTGGATTGCTGTTTGGGCAATGACCATAGCGCCAATTGCAATAGTTTCAGCGCTACGCGAAACTTCGGTTATGTTTGCTGTATTAATAGGCGTTCTATTTTTCAAAGAAAAAGCAGACAAGGGGAAAATTATAGCTTCTGTTGTTATTGTTATAGGTATTTTGATTACGCGCTTTTAGATGGAAAAATCTGTTGCAAAATACCAGCAGCTAGCAAATAAATTGAAGTTACAGCAAGTGCGCTGGTGATAATGGGTCCTGCCTGAAAATTAGTCCAAGCACAAATACCAGCTAGTGCTGTCCAAATTAATGCAACAGGTAAGCTTATCAAACGCCATCGTTTTGTGCGTACAGGGTGAATGAATTTAAGCGGTGTGAACATCGATGCAGCCAGAATTATTACGAAAGCTAAAATGATATAAAAATTTGGATGGGTTGCAAAAATTACAACTGCAAACATATTCCAACATCCTGGGAAGCCAGAAAAAGAATTATCTTTTGTTTTCATTCTAGTATCGGCAAAATATAATGCAGATGTAAAAGTGATTATTATTATTGTAACCCAACCGGTCCAGCCATTTAGCAGTCCAGACTTGAACAGTGCATAGGCTGGGATAAATACATATGTAAGGTAGTCAATAATTAAGTCTAACAGGACCCCATCGTATTCGGTTGCATTTTTTTTCACGTCATAATGGCGTGCTAATGGGCCATCTATGCCATCAACAAAAAATGCTATTACTAACCACAAGAACATCATGTCCCATCTAGCATCAACGGCTGCAAGCATCGCAAGCATTGCAAAAACCGCACCAGTTGCGGTGAGGTAGTGAACGGCAAGAGCTTTTATATGTAATGTCATAATATTTTAATATATAAATTTAAAAAAAACTCAACCACTTGATTCAATTATGCTTTGGGGTGAGCTTTCTTATAAACCTCCATCAATCGCGCCTGATCTACCGCCGTATAGGCTTGAGTAGAGGACAGTGATGCGTGGCCAAGTAATTCTTGTATCGTACGTAGGTCTCCACCTGCCTCTAGGAGGTGGGTGGCAAATGAATGGCGCATTGAATGTGGAGATGCTGTTGATGGTAAGCCCAACTGCATCCGAGCCTGTTCCATAACTTTTTGTATTATGCGTTGATTTAAAGGTCCACCCCTAGCACCCCGAAATATAAAATTATTTGGTGTAAATGGATAAGGACAGCTATGTAGATAATTACTGACAGCTAATTGAGCTGTTGGTAAAATTGGAATAATTCTCTCTTTACCGCCTTTACCTGTAATTTTTAAAACTTCGGATAATGGAGTATCTTTAAATCTTAGCGATAGAGCTTCCGATATACGTAAACCACAACCATAAAGTAATGTTACAACTGCAACATTACGAGCATTTATCCACGTATCTGTAGACTGTAGATCAATTTGGTGAATTAAATTAACAGCTGCTGATTTACTTACGGGACGTGGCAGGGGCGTTTCAAATTTTGGACTGCGCGTTGCAAGTACCGCAGTTGTAGGAATATTCTGCGTTTCACCGAGCCAACGATAAAAAGTTTTTATTGCTGATAATGCACGTGCTAAAGATCGTGGTGATAATCCTGAACGTCGCGAGTGGGCCATCCATGAACGCATATCTTTAATATCAACTTTGGCTAACATTGTTTTAGAGGATCTTGCACCTAAGTGCTCTGACATAAAATGTAGATAGTTAGTTACATCATGGCGATATGCATCAATTGTTTTTTCGGCCATGCCTCCAATAGCAGATAACCCTGCCAGCCAACGTTCTAGTAGATCAAAGCCGCCTGATAGATTAGTCATTAAATAACCATCGCTGCATAATTTTTTCAAAAACTGACCCATAAAAGATGAGTAAGTCAGCACCCATTTTGGGTAAAAACTGATCAGGATTTTTAGATCCTAAAAGAAGTAGTCCTGGACTGTTACCAGTGCCTAAATCAAGTTTCATTAACGCTTCTGAACGTAATTTGGGTGCTATGTTACCATAAATATTTGCTGAACCTTTACGAATTTGACGCAGTGTAACTGGGCGTGGTTCACTGTCTTTGCCTAATGTGACATAATGATTAATCTCACCTTCTTGAAGAAAAACTACACTTGGGCCAAATTCGCGTTGTAACGCGGGCATATCATCTAGTGGAATCGATGGGGCTTCTAGGCATAAGCGTGCAACATCTATATTTAATGTGACTGCCCATTTGGATCTTAAAAAATCAAGGAAATCTGGAAATACCTTAGGTTCTAATGCCTCTAATATTGCTGAGTGTACTTTAAATGTTGTAGCAATATTTTTATATGCAGCAGAAATAATAGTGCTATTTTGCCCTTCCATTTCTTCTACGCGACCTTCTAATCGTTTTAAAACTACAGTTTTTAAATCAATAATATTGGCAGGTATGTCAGTATCACCTGCCGCAATTAATGCGCGCATTACCTCCCGATCGTCTAACAATGCTTTGGGATCTTGTAATATTTTTTTCCGGATATCGCCGATTTGATCTTTTTCAGACATATTTTGTCCCTATAAAATTTATTAATTCAATTTAGTTTAAGTTATTATTAAATGTTTAAAACTTAGTTTGATCAGAAAAAACTATTATTAGTAAAAATTTTTAGAGAGTGCAGGCTAATAGTAAAAATTTATAAATTTTACTATCAATGGCTATAAGCAAAAATTCCATTGTGTTTCCTATAGGTTCATGTTGCATAGTATTCCTATTATATATTAACTAATTTGAGTCATTGAGGAAACAAGAAATTGAGTGATCAGCAAAAACAGGGTATAATTAAAAGCTTTGTACATAATGAACTGGTCTCAGTCTTAACAACGCAACCCATTAATCGCTTCCTTGATTATAAAGTTCCTTTTGGTGGTTTGATACAAGGTTCATTTGTCGAAGTTCCACTCGGCCCACGTAAAGTCATTGGTGTGGTATGGGGCCCAGGGCAAGGTGGATATGATCCCAAAAAAATACGTAGTATTTCAAATATTTTAGAGATTGCTCCCATGCATCCTGAAATGCAAGAATTTTTGACCCGAGTTGGGCGCTATACATTAACTTCATTAAACGCGATGCTTCGTTTAGCAACTCGTGCGCCAGGCCTAGGTGATCCGCCAAGTATGCGTAAAGTCTATGCTTTGGGAGATGCTATAATTGATCGTATGACACCAGCGCGTGAAAAAGTATTAGCTACTTTAAAAAATACTACTGATATGCGTTTTACAGCACATGAGTTGAAAGAAGAGGCTGGTGTTAGCCTGTCTGTCATCAAGGGATTGGTTGCACAAAATGCAATCATAGAATTGGAAACACCACGGGATACTCCATATCCAAATTTAGATCCATTTTATCCTTCTAAAAAATTAACATCTGCACAAATGACCGCCAGTAAAAAGTTACGCTCTTTTGTTGCAATGCAGTCTTACAATACTACTCTTTTACGTGGTGTAACTGGGTCTGGTAAAACAGAAGTTTATCTGGAAGCTGTTGCAGAGTGTTTGTCACAGGGCAGGCAGGCTTTAGTTTTAATCCCAGAAATAGCTCTTACGGTAGAATTTCTAGATCGAGTTGAAAAGCGGTTTGGAAAGCAGCCTGCACAATGGCATTCGGGAGTTACTATGACTGAAAAGCGTCGTTGTTGGCGTATGGTTGGCGCTGGGCAGGCGCAGATTGTTATTGGTGCACGATCATCGTTATTTCTCCCATTTGACAATCTAGGTTTGATTGTCGTCGATGAAGAACACGATACATCTTACAAACAAGAAGATGGCGTATTGTACTCTGCGCGAGACATGGCAGTTATGAGAGCCTCCATAAGTGGTGGATCCGTAGTTTTAGCTTCTGCTACGCCATCACTTGAGACATGGGCTAATGCTCAGGCAGGTAAGTATAATCGTATTGACCTTACTGAACGCTTTGGTGCTGCATTAATGCCTGACATGGCAACTATTGATATGCGAGAGCAATTAATGGGAACAAATTCATGGATTTCTTCAGACCTTGGACGTGAAATCGATGTTAGGCTTGAACGAAGTGAACAGTCTTTATTATTTTTAAATAGACGAGGGTATGCTCCAATTACAGTTTGTCGTAAATGTGGAGAGCAAATTGGCTGTGACCACTGCGATGCTAGAATGGTTGAGCATCGCTTCCAAGGCCATTTAATGTGTCATCAATGTGGTGAAACTAAGAAAATGCCAGAGGAATGCCCTTCTTGCAAAGAAGTGGGATCTTTGTCTGCTGTTGGCCCAGGAGTAGAACGTTTAGCCGAAGAAGCTGAAAAGCGCTTTCCAGATGCAAAAATTTCAGTATTATCGTCTGATATGCTTATGTCAGCTAAGGCGTTAAAGCAGAGAATTTCAGCGATTGCAGCTGGTGAAGCAGATATTATTATTGGAACTCAATTGGTGGCTAAGGGCCATAATTTTCCATTACTTACACTGGTTGGTGTGATTGATTCTGACTTAGCGTTAATGGGAGGTGATCTGCGGGCTGCTGAGCGTACATTTCAACTAATGCGCCAAGTTGCTGGTCGCGCTGGCCGCTCTGATAAAAAAGGAATTGCATATTTGCAGACGCATCAGCCAGATCATCCAGTTATTAAAGCCATTCTCAATGGTGATGAAGAAGAGTTTTGGCAAGCTGAAGCCAATCAACGGCTTGCGGCTGGCATGCCACCGTTTGGACGATTAGCTGGTATAGTTTTAAAAGGACCAGATATTACTCAAGTGTTTAATTTAGCAAACCATATGGTGCGAAACGCACCTATGTTGCATGCTATTGGTGCCGAAATATACGGCCCGGCACCAGCACCAATTGCGCGAGTGCGAGATAATCACCGGGTGCGAATATTGGTTAAGGCACCGAAAGAGGTTACAATACAAGGTGCACTGGCGCAGTGGCGAGATTCTGTTCAAATTCCTCGAGATATACATATTAGTATCGATATTGACCCACAAACATTTTATTAACTTGGCAAGGCTAGAAATAGTCGCCATGCAAATGTAAGAGTAACTTAGAAATTAACAGAGATGCTACAATGAAGAAAACTATTACTCCAAAGCCAGGGATTATGGACATTGAGCTATATGTCGGTGGCAAAGCTTATGCCAAAGGTGCCACTAATGTAGTTAAATTGAGTTCTAATGAAAATCCTTTGGGACCAAGTCCAGCTGCGCGAGAAGCGTATCGTGATCAATCGGATTTTTTGGCTGTATACCCATCATCTGATCACTCAGACTTGCGTAAAGCCATTGCCGATACATATGGTTTGAAAGCTGATCAAATTTTATGTGGTAATGGATCAGATGAAATTATTACATTTTTATGTCAAGCCTTTGCAGGTGAAGGCGATGAAGTATTATTTACAGAACATGGTTTCGGCATGTACCGAATATGTGCACTTGGTGCAGGAGCTACTCCAGTTGAGGTACTTGAAGATGAACGTGTTACTAATGTTGATGCTTTAATCTCAGGATGTACTGAAAATACTAAACTAATTTTTGTTGCAAATCCCAATAACCCCACTGGAACTTTTGTTTCATTGTCAGAGATAGAACGATTAGCTGATGGAATTCCCCAAAGCACTATCTTAGTTTTGGATGGAGCATATGCAGAATATGTTGATGGTTACGATGGTGGGGCTTCTCTAGTCGAAAGCCGAAAGAACGTAGTAATGACTAGGACTTTTTCTAAAGTTTATGGCCTTGGTGGTTTGCGTATTGGTTGGGGGTATGCCTCGGTTGAAGTGATTGACATATTAACACGATTACGTGGTCCGTTTAATATTAATCGAGCCGCTTTAGCTGCAGCGTCTGCTGCAGTTTTAGATGAAGGATATATAAGTTACTGTTTGGCTGATAATGCCAAATGGGCTGACTTTTTAATGAATGAATTACGTAAGTTAGGGTTTGAATGTGATGACACATATGCCAACTTTGTATTGGCTCGCTTTGCTAATGAAGAGGAAGCAGACGCAGTGAATGATGTACTCGCAGAAAATGGTTTAATTGTTAGGCAGGTAAAAGGGTATAATTTACATAATTGTTTACGTATTACTGTTGGTAAAGGTGGTGACTGTTCTCGAGTTATTACAGTGTTAAAAATGTTTAAAGAGGATCAAGCGTGACTATTATTTATAACAAAGTAGCCTTGATTGGATTGGGTTTGATTGCGTCTTCTATGGGACATGGCATGAAACGTGAAGGAATTGCAGGTAAAGTAATTGGATATTCCAAGACAAAAAAAACCCGTGACGCATCATTAGCGTTAGGTTTCGTTGATGCTGCCGTTGATAATATTGTATCCGCTATTGAAGATGCAGATCTGATTGTTTTATGTGTACCCGTTGGTGCAATGTCTGAAGTTGCAAAAGAAATAGGTCCTAGGTTAAAACTAGGTGCAACAATTACTGACGTAGGTTCTGTGAAACAATCTGTAATTGAAATGATTTCTCCACATATTCCAGATGGTGTATACTTTGTTCCAGGGCACCCATTAGCGGGAACTGAACATTCAGGGCCGGCATCTGGCTTTGCTGACTTGTTTAAAAATAGATGGTGTATTTTAACGCCTGCAGTTGATGTGAAAAAATCGGCTTGTGAAAAACTTCAAAAATATTGGGAAGCTTTAGGAGCTAATGTTGAATTCATGGATGCAGAGCATCATGATTTAGTTTTAGCTGTTACGAGTCACGCTCCACATTTAATAGCCTATACTATGGTGGGGGTTGCTGACGATCTGAGCCGCGTTACTGATAAAGAAGTAATTAACTTTTCAGCGGCGGG
>TARA_B110000240_G_scaffold38666_1_pt1 | contig 11055 bp, 9 predicted proteins | sample TARA_B110000240 | Tara Oceans TARA_B110000240 (sample SAMEA4397611) | marine metagenome | biome: Polar Biome; feature: [DCM] deep chlorophyll maximum layer (ENVO:01000326); material: water (ENVO:00002006), including particulate matter (ENVO:01000060) such as... | depth 17 m | reverse complement strand
CGGCTTGGTTTTGGCAAGTCATTTCTTAAAATAGGTAATTATTTTAGCATTTTTCAGTTAATAAAAAAAACTTGAATTGCTTTTAAATTCTATCAACCTGCTACTTTTTTATAATAATCATATCATTGTTAAAGATTAACTTTTGATTTAAACAAGGATTTACAATCATGATACCTTCGGATATGATAAAGTTTAAACTTGGCAGTGCCCGTTCAGTATTACTACTTGAGTTAATCTGACTCACAGGCTACCACAATATTAATGAAAATACTCAAAAAAATTTTCGGTCCTGAAGACTCCCACAAGGAGGTCAATACCATTCTTGCCCGTGGTAAAAGTCTGCTTGAAAAAAACTTCTATGAATGGGCAACAGTAGAATTTAACAAAGCTCTTGCACTGAACCCAAAACTTGCTGCAGAAACTGTAACCAAACTATTTCAGGAAATGCAAGGTGGCGGCAACCCTGACGGGACAATAAGTCTGGGTATAATTGTCCTAAAAATGGATCCTAAAAACGTAGATCTTGCCAATCAACTTGGTAATACATACCGCAAAAAACAAGACTGGAATCAAGCAAAAAATATGTACTTGCACTGCCTGAAGTATGATCCTGATTATAAAAACGCTGTTTATAATCAGGCTGCAACCACAGCAAAAGTTGAAGTTGCAGATGGCATGGCTATCTCCGCCATTGACGAGTTTGAAAAAATGACGGAGTTTGTCCTTCCTGACATTGAAGAGGGCATGGGAATATTAGTCGAAATGCAAACTAATTTTGCTGTTGATACGGTTGAGGTTGATCAAGAAAAAGGTCCAGACGAAATTAATGAAACAAAAGTAATGCCTGAAAAAGTGGCTAAAGAAGACAATAATATAAAAATTAAAACCAATACTGATACTGATACTGATGAAGACAAGGAGGATTTAGACAGTATTGACGCTGTTCAAACTTTCAAATACATTACTTCCAATCTGGAGGCAGAAAGCTTACAAGAAAAGGAAGCTATTTTCACACTTGGAATTTATTGTTTAAAAATTAATGAAACAAAGATCGCCCAATATTCTTTGAAACGATTGCTGATGAGGGATAAAGATAATGTGGATTTACGTTGTTTCCTTGTTCTTGCAATTTCAATCGATGGTAAGATAAATGAAGCAATTAAATCTTTTCAAAGCATACTTGGTCGAAATCCAAATCATCGCTACACCAATGTAAACATGGGGATACTGTTAAAACGGAAAGGAATGATTCAGCAATCCCGAGTTCGTTTTTTCACTACTTTCAGGCTACTTGAGCAGTCTAATGGTAACTACGATATGAATGCATGTTTGGAAAATGCAGATACACTTTTCAACAACAATCAAAAGAAAAAAGCTCTCGAAATTTATGAACCGCTTATTTCAGAAATCACATCAGAAGTTTTGCTGCACAGAATTGCTAATGTTTATCTTGATAAGAAGTTATTGGATGATGCACTTGAAATTTATAAACGTATTTTTCGTAGAAACCGTCAAAATATAGAGGCCCGTGAAGGTATTAAATCTATTCATAAAGCATATTTGATTGAATCCGAAAACTGTCTTAAAAAAAATGACAAAATAAATGCAGCAGTTAATATTGAAAAAGCTCTAAAAATTGCGGCAGGTATTAATCTGATTCAAAAAGCTATTAGTATCAACCTGCTTCTCAAAAATGAAAATAGAGTGGTGGAGTTGGAGGAGATGCTGAAAGATACCAAAAGAAAAGAGATTCAAAGTAAAGTTCAGGAAAAAATCAATAAAGCAGAGGAATCTGAAAAAAGGACTGATTACAAAGGAGCTATCCGTTACTTTCAAGAGGCAATCAAGATTGAACCACAAAACAGCACATTAAAGAAATTAATTGACCTTTGCGTCCGCATCAATCGTCCTGATTTAACTGAAAAAATTACAGAATGGTTTAACAAGTATCAATATTCTATTCTGGAAAAAGAAAAAAAACAGGCTCATGAGGAGTTGAAGCAAAGCAAAAATAATGGTGATAAATCTCAGAAAGATGGAATTTGATGCACAGGAAACGGGGATTAAATGGCGACTTCCATAATTTATTAAACTTGGATTCATTGGTTGATATTGTTTCCAACAATGTAGGAATACTCATTATATTAGCTGTGTTCATGGCAATGTTTTCACTATTGGGGAAGAATGAGCAGGTAATTCCAAAAACACAATCCACAGAAAATATTAAAAAACTGAAAATTCCCTGGTCTCATGTATCACAAAAAAACATCCTTTTAATTTTTCTGCGGAGTGACCGTTTATTGTACCTAGATCGTACTTTAGTTTATCAAAGGCTAAAAAAATATCTCTCTGGTAGTGAACCTTTACCAAAACACGTCAATCTGGATCAATTTTCCATTGAACTCACAGTCGGAAGTGGAGACGCACACTGTCTTAAATTTCTTCCTTCTCCGAGAGCAGGACAGTGGTGGCATCAGTTTTCTCAAAGTAATGGGGTGATGGAAAAATTAATGAAAAAATATCCTCCAGAAGAAAACTACTTTTTTTTCTGGGTTGACCCAGACAGTTTTGAAATGTTCCGTGAAATAAGAAAATCTTTGTGGGCTCTAAACTTTGAAGTAGGTTGGAAGCCAATCCGAATTGAAACCCCTTTGCGTTACTGCAGTGGTGTTGGTCAAGCACGAGAATTTCTACCACAATAACAATATGCTCAAAACAGCAATAATGCCTGTCACCAAAAAGACAGCTAGTTCTGCCAGTGATAAAGCCTTGATTGCAAAGTTAGTCAAGCAAATTCGGAACTATGTTCTGGAATACGGTACAGTTAAAGATTCAGAAATGCTTGAACAAGCCATTGCTGATATCCAGAAACACCACGAACATCAAAAACGGAAATCCGGACAACCGGTCATTATTCACCCCCTTCGTGTGGCAAACTATATCTGTCTAGCAGGACTGGATGCCCCAACAGTTGTAGCAGCCATTCTTCACGATATCATTGAAGATACTACAATTACACACAAAGACATCAAAAATCGATATGGTGCCTGGTATGCAGATATTGTCAGAGGATTAACTAAAATAAAATTTCTGGAAAGTCCAAAAGAAGGAGAAGTGGATTATTTGGAAGCAACTTATCAGCGTATGTTGAAAGCCATGACACAGGATGTTCGTGCTTTGCTGATCAAGCTGTTTGACAGACTCGATAACATGAGAGACATGGAAGCCATGCCCCGCCACAAACAGCGTAGAATCAGCCTTGAGACTCTAAATGTATATGTACCTATAGCCGAACGACTGGGACTAACTCAGATTTGCCAGGAACACACCGAGCTCTGTTTCAAGTTGTTGTATCCAAAGAGATATAATAAAACACTCACAGATATTGATGAACTGAAAAAAGCACGAATTCCAACTATAAATGGAATGAGGATTTCTTTGCAGGAAACTCTTGAAAAACATAATTTAGAATATAAAACGATCAATCCACTATTTGTTCATCCTGCTCACAGAATTCAGGAAAAAGGTCCTATTGACCATGTTTTGGAAGGATTCAGGATCATTGTTAATAACAGCTTGGACTGTTTTAAAGCACTTGGAATGATCCATACCAGTTTTAATGTAATTCCTTTGAAAATTAGAGATTACATCAGTAACCCTCTCTGGAATGGTTATGAAGGAATCCAGACAGAATTAAGGATTGAGGGAGAGCAAACATGTATTGAGATTGTTTCTGAAGAAATGTTGAAAAAGAATCAGCATGGAATCATGGCTCATTGGCAAGGAAGTCCAAATGAACTAGCTGACTATTACAAGATATACCTCAATCAACTTGATCAAATGGCTGGTGATAAAGATGTTCGAATGCTGGAAGTTATGAGTTATGTACAGTCTGATCAGATTCAGGTCTATAGTCCCAAAGGGGATATGTTTGTTTTTCCAAATAATGCTACAGTGCTTGATTTTGCTTATGGAATTCATTCAGAACTTGGTAACCATTGTATTGGAGCTCTGGTTAATCCTTCTTCAGTAGGAACAACAAAAAAAAGGGTCCCTCGTGAACGTCAGTTATTTGCAGGAGAAACCTTGCTAATTCTCACAGACCCTGGAGTTCAACCAAGAGAGGAATGGCTTGAACAAGTTAATACTTCAAAGAGTCGTTCCCAAATTAAACATGCTTTAGAACAACAAAAAGTAATCAGTGCCAGAAATTATGGACGAACATTATTAGAGAGGGAATTGCGAAAATTTGGCGTAGAGAAAGGTGCCGATAATTGGATTAAATCTAAGGGTATAAAAGAGGCACTTAAAATAGAAAAATTATCGGCAAACAAATTTTTTCAGGAAATAGGTCTACAAAAACGTCCCCTGAAAATGTTTCTAAGAAAATATAATTTGCTTGAGTATCAACAGACTGGACGTTTAAAAGAGATGTTAGGTACAGAATTTTGGGAAAATATATTTGGTGGCAACAAAAATATTTTTTTGATCGAAGATGTTAAAAACCCTTTAATTCGATTGGCGAGTTGCTGTTTTCCAATTCCTGGAGACAAAATCAGAGGTTTTATCTGTAATGACCAGGAAATTGAAATACACGTCACAAACTGCTCCAAATTAACTCGTAAAAATAAACGTCTGCAGCAAAACAAAATTCCAATTGATGTGGCTTGGAAAATCTCAAAAAAAATAACTCGTTCTCACATTATTCATTTCCAAGTGATTGATGGAAAAGGGATTCTTTTTAAAATAACGAAAATAATAAAGGATGCAGGTGTAGCAATAATTAATTCCGAAACCTCCGCTAAGAAAAATAAAGAGGCAGATATTCGTATAAAACTTGAATCGATTTCCTGGCCAGTTTTTCATAAAATAGTTGTGAAATTGAGACCATTAAAATTTGTAAAGAAAATCTGGGAAGAATTTCCCGATAGTATTTAGTGGTATATAAATCTTAGATGTATGTTTTAAAAAAAAATAAAAGAATAGCACTCTAATTTATTATGGAACTTCCAATCTGGATGGAAACCCGCTTGATGCAGGTTTGTGACTTGGTCTTTGCTTTAATACCCCAACAGACTCCTACTCTGGAAAAATTAGTGGAATGTAAAATTATTTCCCACCGCGGGCAGCATGACAACCAAGAAATTTTTGAAAACACTTTGACTGCATTTGATCATGCGCTAGAAACGGATGGGATTTGGGGTATTGAATTTGATTTTCGCTGGACAAAAGACTTGTATCCAGTTGTTTCCCATGATCCGGATTTAATGAGATTGTATGGTTCTAATACAAGGATTTCAGAAACAAAACTGGAAGATCTAAATCGAATCTGCCCTCATATTCCAACACTGGAAGAAGTACTTCAGCGCTACGGGGGTAAATTGCATTTAATGGTGGAGGCCAAAGAAGAATTTTATCCTCAACCGGAAAAACAAAACAGGATACTGAAAGAACTATTTTCTCAGTTAAAACCTCAAAAAGATTTTCATTTGCTCTGCCTGATTCCAGAAATGTTGAAATTAGTGACTTTTACCGAAAACTCAGCAAAAATTTTGGTTGCGGTTTTTAATGAAAAAATATTAAGTGATATCTCGTTAAATGAAAACTATGCCGGTCTGGGTGGGCATTATCTGTTACTTCACAGAAAATTAGTAAACCGACATTTGGACTGCGGACAAAATGTTGGAGTTGGTTATCCCAGGTCTAAAAATAATCTTTTTAGAGAAATTAACCGTGGAGTGGAATGGATCTTCTCCAATGACGCAGTAGGTTTGAGCAGCCTTCTTCATGCAGAATTGAAGAAGGCTCAAACAATCGTTGTGGAAGGAAGTGTCAACTAACAGTAAAAGAGACGCAAGCTATGAGTGATAAAACTGTTCGAGTTTTATTCACAGGGGGAGGTTCTGGTGGTCCTACCATACCACTGCTGGCTTTGGCACAGGAAATTCGAAAACTAAAAAAGAACTCCGAATTTCTTTTCTTAGGCAGTAAATTAGGTCCGGAAAGAAAAATGGTAGAGCAAGCTGAGATACCGTTTTCCACAATTCCTTCTGGCAAATTCAGGCGTTATTGGAACTGGAGAAATTTTATCGATCCTTTGTATATCCTCGGAGGTGGAATAACAGGTTTGATTTATTTGCTCCGTTTCCGCCCACAGGTTATTGTTTCTGCAGGAAGTTTTGTTAGTGTACCTGTAGCTTATGCCGCCTGGCTTTTAAGGATCCCTCACGTGATTATGCAAATGGATTTGCGCTCCGGACTGGCTAACCGCTTGATGGCTCCAGTTAGCAGTGCGCTTGTATTCTATTTTGATATTACTGCCAATCAGTTTCCTTCCATATCTTTGAAACGAAAAATAGGCCCGGTTGTACGTCAGGAAATATACTCTGCCAGTGTAAAAAGTGCAAATGAACGTTTTGGACTACATCCGGAACGCCCGCTTATACTTATCACAGGAGGTGGTCAGGGAGCAGTTGGTTTGAATGAAGCCATCTTTCCCTTGATAAAACATTGGCTTGTTGATTTTCAAGTTGTACACCTCACTGGAACAAAATGGAATAATTCTTTGGAACAAGAATCTTCCACTTTTTCTCATCCGGATTACCACCCGATAGAAACTATCCATGAGGGCATGGGGGACTTGCTTTCCAGGAGTGAAATAGTGTTGACACGCGCAGGAATGGGAATTCTCGGTGAGCTTGCTGTTTTACAAAAAGATACTGTTCTCATTCCACTTCCAGGAACACATCAGGAAGATAATGCTTTGATTATCAAAAAATACAAGGCTGCAGAAATAGTTTCCCAGGTAGATTTAGCTTCCACTGGCCTAGAGTGGTGGAATAGTTTTTTGGAAAAACGTGTTCCGGGAGAAATGGGAAAAAGGCTTCATGAAATTCTGCAGGATGGTGGTACAAATGATTTTGCACAGTTGGTTTTTGAGATAACTGATGAAAGGTGAAAATGGTTCTAAAATTAAAATGTTGCAAATTTTTCAATGCTCTAATTTTAAAAGTCAGACATAGTGAAGGTTTGTGGATCATAATCCTTTTATTATTCTTTGGTACCACGTCCTGTGCACTAGGAAGCGGAAAGTTTTACGAGTGGTGCAAAAAAAGAGAATTCCCGGCCATTTGTAAAAAATATTTTTAGTAAATTATATTTGCGTCTTTGATGAAAATTGGAATCCTTTGTGCCATCCCCAAAGAAATACATTTTTTTGAATTGCTTCCAAATTCTGGACAGCGGGTTGGTGGTAGAACTTTTTTCAGAAGCAAACATTCTTTCCATGAGTTGATTATAGTTGAATGTGGGATAGGTAAAGTCAATTCAGCGATGGTTTCCACGATTCTAATTCAGCAATTTAAGTGTGAAATTCTTATTTTTTCCGGAATCGCGGGAGGGATTGATCCGGATATGAAAATTGGAGAAGTTTTGATTGGTGAGTTTTTGATTCAGTATGATTACGGTGCACTGAAAGACGGAAATATCCAAGTTTACCGTGCTGGGGAAATACCGATGGGGCTACAAAAAAATAAAGCAGAATTTGTTATAGATCCACAGATAAAAGAAATAATCAATACCGCACTTCCAGATGTCCGGATGGGTACTATCCTGACTGGAGATGTTTTTCTTCAGTGTCAAGAAACCAGGAAAGAGTTGTATGAAAAATTTGGTGCACAGGCAGTTGAAATGGAAGGAGGAGCAATTGCTCAGGTTGCAGAACAATTTGGAATACCTGCAATCGTGGTACGTTGTCTCAGTGATTTAGCTGGAGCAAATGGACACAATCTTTCCTCTACATCATTAAAAAAAGCCGCAAAGAATTCATTCGAAACTGTGCAGTCCATTTTGAATGCTTTGCTCTAATTGCAGATCTTCAAAAATAGCAGCTGAGTTCAAAATAGGGTGACCCTGCGCCTAATTCCGGATTGATCCGAAATCCATCTTTTGCAACTGGATAAATTTCTTTGACCCTGTTGTATTTGCGGTTAAGGTTATTATCTCTGCAAACAACACTGACAGATTGCCTTTTATCTTCAAAAACACAGACTAAAGTTTTTCCTTCCAGCAGCAACTCAGATTCTATTCGTGTCCAAAAATTTACCATCCTGCATTCAGCCAAATTTGCTGCAGATTTGATTTTTCCTTCTGAATCAACTGGGATAGTGTGGCTCTCAGTTCCGTAACCATTTTCGGAAACCAGAATTTCCCATTTAAAATAGTCTGCAAATAATTCTGTAGAGAGGATGATTGAAATTAGTAAAATAAACAACCATTTAAACATAAATGATCTTATTGTAAAATTTTGTTCCAGTACCATAAAAGACACAAAAAATAGTTTTCTTGAATGGTCATGGAATTCTAAAGTCTTTAATCCAAAAAATTTTCCAATCTTGTCACATCCGTTCTGGTGGTGAGATTCCAATTAGGTGAAGACCCTGCAGGAGAGTTTCAGCAACACAGTGAAATAATAGTAATCTGGCAGCTTGCAGCATTTCAGTTTCAGCATGCTTTACTGAACATGTGTTGTAGGCACGGCTGAAATCTTTGGAAAACTCATAAAGCATCCGGGCAAGTAAGGAAGGACGGTATTGCTCACCGGATTTAAATACAGTGCGATTGAAATCCAGCATCTGTCGTAAAAGCTTTTTTTCATTGGGATGTGCTAATAGTGAAAAGTCCACATCTGCGACCACTTCACGCGAAATTTGCCGACAAATACTCCTTATTCGCACGTAGGCATAAACCAGATAGGTGCCGGTATCTCCTTCAGAAACCAGCCAGTCGTCTATTGAAAACACAATCTGCTTATTTGAGTCTTGATTTAGCATACCGTATTTAATGGCCGCCACTGCAATTTTTTGAGCCGTTTCCTCAAGTTCTTTCTTACTCCATTCCTGCTGATGTTCTCCCAGATGATTGGATTGGATACTTTCAATGATTTCTTTGCGCAACTGCGTAAACAGAATCACATTTCCTGCACGAGAACTCATTTTACCTTCTGGAAGCATCACAAGTGCATACGGCAAATGGAAACAGTTGTCGACTTGCTCATAGCCCATTCTTTTGAGGGTGGCAAAAACTTGTTTAAAATGCAACGTCTGTTCAGCCCCAACCACATAAATTGAGCGCTTCACTCCAAACTGGTTAAATTTGTGTTGTGCAAGTGCAAGGTCTTTTGTGGAATAGAGGGTGTTCCCATCTGATTTCAGGAGCATAAAAAAACCAAGTTCTTCCTCCTCAAGATCAATCCCAATTGCACCTTCTGAATACTGAAATACCCCCTTTTTTTCTCCTTCAATTACAATTTGCCTGCCTTCTTCATCAACCTCGGACTCATAGAAAATATGGTCAAAACTTACATCCAGCCACTCATATATTTCTTGAAAATCCAACAAAGACCATTCACGCGTTTTTTCCCATTCTTGAATGAATTGCTCGTCTTTTGCTTCCAGTTTTTGCTGAATTTGACTGATTTCTTTCTGAAACTTAATTTTCTCTTGACCTTCTGCTTCATCCAGTTTTTTTACAGCTTGCGTGTAAAGTTCACCTAACCACTCTCCACGAAATTTTTCTGGAGGAGTTTCAGTGTTATAATTACTATAAAACCACAAACATTTTGCTATATGTGCTCCAACGTCACCAATGTAGTTTGCTCCGACTACATCATAGCCGTTGTAACAAAAGATACGGCACAAACTATCTCCAAGCGCCACATTACGCATATGTCCAACATGAAAACCTTTGTGTGTATTTGGTTGAGAAAATTCAATCATCACCCGTTCACGGGAAATGTTGGAGGGCTCTGTAAAATATTTTCCACAGAAAATATCCGGTAAGACTACTTCAGCCATTACAGCAGTAGAAACAGTATAATTCAGATAAGAGTCTTTTGCCTGGATTGAAATTAAAGGGGTTTCCGGTGAGATATACGATTGAAGCTTCTCTGCCAGTTCCACAGCAATTTGAAAGGGGGGGCGTCGCAAACTTTTAGCAAAGCTAAAGCAAGGGAGTGCATAATCTCCCATATCAGGATTGGGTGGTTTCTCAACTAATTCGTTGAATGATGATGTATCCCAAGTTCTTGAATCATCAATGTTGTTTAGAACCTTTGCAGTCCAATCACAGATCGTTTGTTCAAATATATTCATCCAAGATCAATCGTTAAATCTTGGGTAACCCATTTATCCACAGTACTCAACAAACCTGCTTTCGATCATTATTAATGAAACTTTAAAGATATGATTTCTTTCAACCTTCAACTTTTTCCCGCCGCACTATTCTTCCACGTTTCAGATCATAGGGGGAAAGTTCTATTGTGACTGTATCTCCAGGAAGTACACGAATCTTATACATTTTCATTTTTCCCGACAAATGGCCAATAACAACATGATCATTTTCAAGTTTTACCCGAAAAATACCTTTGGAGGATTCAAGTACAATCCCCTCGACTTCTAGTTTATCTTCACTCAAATGCTGTTCTCCTTTACTAAAAAATTTATCTAAGTTATTTTAGTTTAATATAAAGATTTAACAACTTATAATAATTAAATTCAAGGATATATCAAGTGATTTGAAGACTTCAGACTTTCTTGGATCGTTAACCGAAAATTGATTAGCATGCATCCGGTTATTATTTCTTCTTTTTATCCGGTGAAAATATAATTAAAATCCTTTATAATCCATGATAATCAAAAAAAAATATTTCAAGCATAAATTATTCTCACATCCGGATAGAACCGTATAAATGGACCCATGGAAAGAACGTCGCGCTCCTTACGGTGTTCAACGGAAAAACGATCATCGTGAGGATTTTGAGCGAGACAGAGCAAGGGTAATTCATTCTTCAGCATTCCGAAGATTGCAGGCAAAAACACAAATACTCGGAGTGTTAGACGGAGATTTCCATCGTACACGTCTGACACATTCAATGGAAGTGGCTCAAATTGGACGGGGTCTTGTACTTAATTTTTTACAGCGATATCCGGAACTCAAAGACCTGCTTCCCCGACTAGAACAGATAGAAACGACAGGATTGGCCCATGATTTGGGACA
>TARA_B110000240_G_scaffold186451_1_pt1 | contig 11117 bp, 9 predicted proteins | sample TARA_B110000240 | Tara Oceans TARA_B110000240 (sample SAMEA4397611) | marine metagenome | biome: Polar Biome; feature: [DCM] deep chlorophyll maximum layer (ENVO:01000326); material: water (ENVO:00002006), including particulate matter (ENVO:01000060) such as... | depth 17 m | reverse complement strand
CCTGAAAGTCTTTATATGTTAGGGACAATTAGAACTCTTGATGAAAACATGAAAAAATTAGTTTTAAAAAGACTAGAAAAAATAGTTCATAATATCGCTGAAGCTAATAATGCAAAAGCAAAGATTACATACCTTGTGAGCTATCCAATAACTTACAATGATCCTGAATTATATGATCAAATGTTGCCTTCTTTAAAAAGAATAAATGGTTCAGATAATGTTAATTCTATGAATGCAATAACAGGAGCCGAGGATTTTTCTTTTTTTCAAGAAAAAATCCCTGGAATCTATTTTTTTATTGGCGGAGCAAAGAAGGGGACAGACCCTATGAAAGCAGCACCTCATCACACGCCTGACTTTTATGTTGATGACTCTGCAATGTTAACAGGATTAAAATCTATGACAACCTTGACTTTAGATTATTTACAAAAGAATAAATAATTTATGTCTATAGTAATTTACACTAAAGAAGTTCAAGCTTCAGGAAATTTTAATAATGGAGAAATTCTTGAAAAAAAACCTATAGGATTCCTTCAAGATGGAGGAGAGTTAAATCCATATTCTAATTTATTTTATTGGGCTAATGCATGGACGCCTGGTTCTAAAAGCACCATTGGATTACATCCTCATCAAGGGTTTGAGATATGTAGTTTTGTTATAGAAGGAAAAATCAAACACTATGATTGTAAGCAGCAAAAATGGATTCTATTATTTAAAGGTGATGCGCAAATTATTAGGGCTGGAAATGGAATTTCACATGCTGAAGAAATACTTGATAAATCAGAAATATTTCAAATTTGGTTTGACCCTGATATTTCAAAAACTTTAAATAAGCCTGCTACATATAGCGATTATAAAAAAAAGGAGTTTCCAGTAATTGATGGAAATAACATGAAGACCACCATAATTAAGGGTGAAAAATCGCCTTTTGAAATGGATTCAGAAGAGGTTGAAATAAAGGAGTATAGATTTAATAAAGGAGATTTTGAGTTAGAGTTGGATAATAAATTTATTTATTCTTTTTTCTTAATTAATGGTTCAATTAATTTAAAAAATAAAAAAGCATTAAAAGGAACTTTTATAAAAATCGAAAATACAGACCATGTTTCACTTGAAGTTATTGAGAGAAGTCTTCTTTTTGAAATTAGAACCCCAAAACATTTAACATATTCAACTTATTTTGAAAGATTTATGAATTAATTAAATGGAGGAATTCTCTCATTAGTTTCTTTTTCAAAAGCATACCCTAATTGATATAGTTTTTCTTCACTAAAAGAAGGGCCAATAAATGTTAAATTTGAAGGCACTCCACTTTCTTTATAGCCCATGGGAATTGTTAGGCAAGGGTAATAGGCCCCAGCGGCGTATGACGCATGATAATTGTTTATTGAAAGAATAGCATCTAGTTCATATTTTTTTATGGCTTCATCAAAGTATCTTTTACCTTCATTTTTAATTCTATTTTTAATTTCAGTAATTTCTTTATAAGAAGTGTTGTCTAAGATGATACTTTTAAAAATTCCTTGACCATAAGGAGCTCTTTCTGAAGAATCATTTAGATTAAAGTCGATGACTTCATTTATGTTTTTTATTGTATTTTTTGAATATTTACTAAGGTATTTAGGTAAATCATTTTTCATGTCTACATCTAAAATCTTTCTAAATCCGTTATAATTAATTTCAGGAGGGTTGAATTCAAATATTAGTCCACCTTCTTTTTTTATTTTATCAATAGCCTCAGCATATAATGGCTCATTTAAAAGATCTTTAAATACTCCAAATTTTTTATTTTTTAATGTTGAAGTTAAAATAGTCTCTACATCAATTCTATTTTTACTTACTGAAAAGCTATCATCCTTGTCATATCCTGTGATAGCATTTAAAACTATGATATTATCGATTACATTTTTTGTCATTGGACCTGATGTGTCTAAAGTGCTTGAAATAGGTACAATGCCAGTTCTACTTACTAAACCAATAGTAGGTTTTAAACCAACTATTGAATTTAATGAAGAAGGAGAGAGTATGGAACCTGAAGTTTCTGAACCCAGTGCAACTGACGAAAAATTAGAAGAAATAGCTACACCACTTCCAGAACTAGATCCTCCAGATTCAAATTTTTTCCTTCCGTACGGATTTAAAGTTTGTCCTCCAATCGCACTATATCCTAAAGGACAGTCGTTACAGAAATAATAAGCCCATTCACTTAAGTTTGTTTTTCCTAAAATAATAGCGCCACTTTCTTTTAATTTTTTTACAACATATGCATCCTCTGCATTATTATCAATTAGAGCTACAGATCCCGCAGTAGTAGACATTCCTTTATAGTTAATGTTATCTTTTAATAGAATAGGAATTCCATATAAGGAATATATTGAATTTGGCTTTTTATTATCTTTTTCTCTTGCTTGATTTATTATATCAGGGTTTAATGAAATTATGGAGTTAAGGTATCTATCTTTATCAAATTCAAATTTTTTAATTCTATATAAATAAAACAGAGTTAAACTTTCATAGGTTAATTCACCTGAAATAATAAATTTTTGAATAGTTGGAATATCTTTCTCAATTATAAATTCTTTTAAATTATTGTAATCCTCTTTTGAAAATTTTTCTAATTCCTTTTCAAATGGTTTAAACCATGTGTTTTTGTCATTGAATTTTGATTGAATTAGCTTAAACTGCATTCTTTTAATTGGGTGCTTTTTATTTTCAGAAACTTCAACTGTTTCGTCATAAGTATTCCAATTATTAGTTATTATTGTTTGACAACTTATACATGCTAAAAGAAAAGTAAAAATTAAAAAAATATTTTTCATAATTTAAATTTTGATATCATAAACTAAGTTATTTAAAAACATCTATAAATGAGATCTTTAGCTAAATCATTTTAACTATTTCTTCCATTTTCATAACTCTAGAACCTTTAATAAGAATATTGTTTTCTTCAATATTGTTTGATTTTAAATATTTATTAAAATCAAGTTTTGTTTTAAAAAACAATGATTTTGATTCTTTTTTTTGTGCTTTATGAAATTCATTGCCTATTAAATAAATTTTATTGATTTTATTTTTATAAGAATAATTGATTATTTCTGAATGTAAATTGGTTGATTCAATTCCTAATTCAAACATATCTCCTAATATTACAGCTTTTGAGCCATTAAGTTTTGCAAATGAGTTTATAGCAGCCAACATACTACTAGGATTAGCGTTGTATGCATCCAAAATTATTTTTTGATTATTTTTTTTGATTATTTGAGACCTATTATTTTTAGGAATGTAGGATTCTATGGCTTTTTTAATATTTTGAATAGGAATTTTAAAATATAGGCCAAGCGCTATTGCTGCTCCAATATTTGAAAAATTATAATCACCAATTAATTGACTTTTAATATCTGTATTATTGTAACTTAAAGAAGTATAGCTATCTATAATTGATTTATTAAAAATATAGTCAGACTTTTTCCTATTACTAAATGTTATAGATTTTTTATTTTTGAATTTATATTGAATCGCATCGTCAGCGTTAATTAGTAGAAGTTTATTGTTTTTACCTAACCAGTCATATAGTTCAGTTTTACCTTTAATAACTCCATTTAAATCACCAAAACCTTCTAAATGAGCTTTGCCAAAATTTGTAATGTAACCTAGGTCTGGCTTAATTAGATTTGTTAAAAAGGAAATTTCCTTTAAATGATTAGCTCCCATTTCAATTATAGCAAACTCAGTCGTTTTTTTAATTTTTAATAAAGTTAATGGAACACCAATGTGATTATTTAAATTTCCGATAGTCGAAGTTGTGTTGTTTTGAAAGCTAAATACAGAATTCATTAACTCTTTACTAGTTGTTTTTCCATTACTTCCAGTGATAGCTATAATGGTTGTATTAATCATTTGTATTCTGTGATGAGCAGATAAGTCTTGTAATGATCTTAGGACATTTTGAACTTTAATAAATCTAGGATTTACTAAATTATGATTATCTATAATTGCATATTTAGCTCCTTCATTTAAAGCTTTTAAGGCGTAATCATTTCCGTCAAAATTATCTCCTTTTAATGCAAAAAATATATTATTTTTTTTTACAAACCTTGAGTCGGTAGAAATATGATCACATTCTAAAAAATAAGCATATAACTCATTAATATCCATTTTTTAAATTTAATGAATTAAGTATAAACTAATTAAATTATTAAAAAAGTTGGATTATCTTTTTCTAGGTTTTGCCGTTGCCCTTGATTCACCTAAATATGACATTGCACACCTAAATCCTATGTAATTAGTTGTCATGCTTTGAGGTAAAAATCTTCTTTGAGCAGGGTCTAAATAATAAGCTCTATCTAGCCATGATCCTCCTTTGTAAACTCTAGCCTCATCATCGATTAAAGTTGTTCTTTCCTCAGATATATCATCTTCATTAGGAGCATTATACATTGAAGCAACTTCCCCGTCTAAAGTGAAATTCCTTACTGAATTTCTATCACCATCATTGTAGTCTCTGTTGTCACCTTTTGAATAATTAACTCTATCGATAGAATCTTCACTTTCAACTTCTTCTTTTAAAGAACCAGGTAAATTATCAAACGTGGCATTTTCTGGATCCACAGTTAGTACTTTGCCATTTTCGTCGATAGAAGGTGCATAAAATACATTCCCTCTGTAATAATTAAAATCATTAGCATCTTCGTCAATTATAGGTCTATAGACGTCAGCTACCCATTCAGCAACATTACCAGCCATTCCATATAAACCAAAATCATTTGGAGGATAAGATCTTACTGAAGTTGTTATACCTGAACCAGTTTCAGACCATCCAGCGATTCCACCATAATCCCCATCAGAAAGCTTGAAGTTAGCTAGTTGATCTCCTACATTTTTCTTTTTCCCAGATCTGGTGTATTCACCGTCCCAAGGAAATTTTTTCTTTCCTCTATACACATTGTCAGCTCTTATTTCGCTTAACGCAAGTGCTGCATATTCCCATTCAGTTTCAGTCGGCAACCTATATTCTGGTAATAAAACCCCACTTTCTCTAGTAGCATAATTAATTTTTTCTTCACCATCTTCATTAGTTTCTTTTTGCTTATCTCCAGCAATTTCATTCATTCTTCCTCCGTAAGATTGAGAAGGATCTAAAAAATAAGCTTTAGTATTAAATGAATAACCATTACTTAAACTATCTGGAATAACAGCTCCTTCTCTTATATAACCTTTAGATATTAGCATCTGTTCATTTACTCTGTCCGTCCTCCATTTAGCAAAATTAGTTGCTTGTTTCCAGGTTACACCAACTACAGGGTGACTTTGAAATGCAGGGTGTCTCAAGTAATTATTAACCATATCCTCATTAAATCCTAGAGGATTTCTCCAAACAAGTGTGTCAGGAAGTGAAGCTTTATAAATTTGAGGAAATTCTTCAGCAAATACAGCTCTCATCCAATACAGATACTCACCATACATTTCATTTGTAACTTCTGTTTCATCAATAAAAAATGACCTAACGTATTGTTGATTAGGAGTGTTATTCCAATCATGCATCACATTATCTTGAACATTTCCTTTAGTAAAAGTTCCTCCTTCTACAAAAACTAAACCTGGTCCAGCTGGTTGTCCTTTGTACTTATTATTAGATTTAAAACCTCCATCTTTCGAATTAATTTTCCATCCAGTTGCTTGTGAAATATTTTTACCTCTTTTAACTGAGCTATTATTTTTGTTACAACCAATGAATAAAATCATCATTATAAGAGTAAAAAATGATTTAATTAAGATTTTATTATTCATGTAGTTTGATTTTTATTTTCTTATTATGACTTGCAAGATAGTAAATAGTTTAAAAAAAAATATTAATTTTAACAATCAGTGGAAAAATAATAATTCTATATATTTAACGTTTTATAATTATGAATAAAATTTTTTTTCTAATTTTCATTTTTTTACTAGTAGTAAAGCTGAATTTTTCTCAAGAAAGAAGAGTTATAACTACTGCTGTTCCCTTTTTGATGATTTCAGCAGATGCCAGAGCTTCAGGATTGGGCGAACAAGGAGTAGCAACCACACCAGATGCTTTTTCACAACATTGGAATCCTTCAAAATATGTTTTTTCAGATAAACTTGGAGGTATTGGCGTCAGTTATACGCCGTACTTAAGTAAGTTAGTTTCCGATGTGTTCTTAGCTAATATTAATTATTTTAATGTAATTAACGAAAGGAGTTCGTGGTCCGCTAGTTTTAAATATTTTAGTTTAGGTGATATTGATATTATTCAAAACCCTCAAGATATTCCTATAATCGAAAATCCTAATGAACTTACTTTAGATGGTTCTTATTCATTAAAACTTAGTGATTATTTTGCAATGGCTGTTACAGGAAGATTTTTGATGTCAGATGTCAAACTTCAATCTGTAGATTCTGATTCTGATTCTGCAAGTTCTTTTGCAGTTGATATTTCAGGTTTTTATCAATCAGATGAAAGAGCTTATGAAAATTTTAATGGAATCTGGAGAGCAGGTTTTAATTTATCTAATCTGGGACCTAGAATGAAATATGAAGAGTTAGGCAGAAAGAATTTTATCCCAACTAATTTAAGAGTGGGAACGGCTTTTGATTTTATTTTTGATTCATCAAATAAGATTTCACTAAACCTGGAGCTCAATAAATTATTAGTTCCATCTCCTAGTATACCCATTTACAACTCTAATGATCAAATAATTGGTTATAATCAGGCAGATGTTGGGTTTTTATCTGGTGTTTTTAATTCTTTTGGAGATGCTCCTGATGGATTTAGCGAGGAGTTAAAAGAAATTACATTAGCTTTTGGATTAGAGTATTTATATCAAGAGGCTTTTGCAATAAGAGCTGGTTATTTTAATGAGCATGAAAACAAAGGAGCAAGAAAGTACTTAACATTTGGAACTGGATTTAAACTGAACGATATTAATTTAGATCTTTCATATCTATTATCAACTTCTTCAGTAATTAGTCCTTTAGAAAATACATTAAGGTTTTCTTTTACTTATAATTTTTATTAATTATTTTTTTCATAATACTTTTAATGAATTGTCTATATATGTTAACTTTGAGATCATAAATCAATGAAATCATGTTCCTTTATTTTAAAAATTATTTTATTTACTAATGAAAGAAATTACTAAAGAAACTTATTTAAAATGGTATAAAGACATGCTGTTTTGGAGAAAATTTGAAGACAAATTAGCTGCTGTTTATATACAACAAAAAGTTAGAGGTTTTCTACATTTGTATAACGGGCAAGAGGCTGTGTTAGCAGGTGCCCTTCACGTTATGGACCTTAATAAGGATAGAATGATAACCGCTTACAGGAACCATGTAATGCCTATTGGAATGGGAGTTGATCCAAAAAGAGTTATGGCGGAATTATATGGTAAATCAACTGGAACCTCAATGGGATTAGGTGGGTCTATGCATATTTTTTCTAAAGAACATAGATTTCATGGTGGACATGGTATAGTAGGGGGGCAAATTCCTTTAGGTGCTGGAATGGCATTTGGTGATAAATTTTTTAATAGAGAAGCTGTTACCCTTTGCTTCATGGGTGATGGAGCTGTCCGTCAAGGTTCTTTGCATGAAACTTTAAACTTAGCAATGCTATGGAAATTGCCAGTAGTATTTGTTGTTGAAAATAATGGATATGCTATGGGTACATCTGTGGAAAGAACATCTAATCATTCAGATATTTGGAAGTTAGGATTGGGATATGAAATGCCTTGTGGTCCAGTAGATGGAATGAATCCGATTAAGGTAGCTGAAGCTTTAGATGAAGCTGTTTCTAGAGCTAGAAGTGGAGAAGGTCCAAGTTTTTTAGAAATGAAAACTTACAGGTACAGAGGGCATTCTATGTCAGATGCCCAAAAATATAGAACAAAAGATGAAGTTAATGAATACCGTAAAATAGATCCAATAAGTCAAGTAAAAAAAATGATTTTAGAAAATGAATTTGCTTCTGAAGATGAAATTTCTATAATCGATCAATCTATTAAATCTAAAGTTTTGGAATGCGAGAAATTTGCTGAGGAATCCCCGTATCCAGATAAAAAAGTGATGTACGATGCAGTTTATGAACAAGAAGATTATAACTTTATCTCTCATAAATTAAAATAATGGCACAAATAATAAATATGCCCAGATTAAGTGACACCATGGAAGAAGGTGTTGTAGCTAAGTGGCTTGTCAATATTGGAGATCAAGTTCAAGAGGGTGATATTTTAGCCGAAATTGAAACCGATAAAGCTACTATGGAGTTTGAATCTTTTTATGAAGGAACTCTATTGTATATAGGAATTAAAGAAGGAGAGACAGCAGCTGTTGATACTTTGTTGGCTATAGTTGGAGAAAAAGATGAAGATATTTCTTCATTAATTCTTGTTAAAAAACCTGCTAGTGGCCAATTAGATTTAGTTGATCAAATCGAGCAAACGAAAAATTCAGATAAAAGTCCTGAAATCACTAATGAGAATACTAATCTCAATTATCAATTGGTGACTATGCCTAGATTAAGTGATACGATGGAAGAAGGTACTGTTTCATCTTGGTTAGTAAGTATTGGAGATCAGGTTAAAGAGGGTGATATTTTAGCTGAAATAGAAACTGATAAGGCTACTATGGAGTTTGAATCATTTCAAGAAGGAACTTTACTATACATAGGGCTAAAGCAAGGAGAAACTGCTAAAGTTGATAGTCTTCTAGCAATAATAGGTGATGAAGGTGCTGATTTTCAATCTGAAATTAAAAAATATGAAACAAGGGAATTAGATAATCATGAAAACAATTCTGAAAAAGAGATTATAGTTGAAAATAAAGTTGAAGTTCCTCAACCCATAATTGATGAGGATGTAACTAAAACTCATTCTGACAGAATACTAGTTTCTCCTTTAGCAAAAAAAATAGCTAAAGAAAAAAATATTAATCTAAAGTCTATAAAAGGTTCTGGTGATAATGGTAGAATAGTAAAAGAAGATGTCGAAAACTTTATTCCCTTAAAAACAGATATATCAGTTAAAGATATTCAAAACAACACTATTGGAAGTGAAAGTTTTGAAGAAATTGAAAATTCTCAAATGAGAAAAGCTATAGCTAGAAGACTAAAAGAATCTAAGTTTTCAGCTCCTCATTATTATTTAAGTGTTGAATTTGATATGGATAATGCAATTGCTTTCAGAAAGCAATACAATACTATGCCGGACACTAAAATATCTTTTAATGATATTATAGTTAAAGCTTGTGCCATTTCACTAAAACAACATCCTAAGGTTAACTCTCAGTGGTTTGAAGATAAAATAAGATTAAACCATCATGTTCACGTAGGAGTTGCTGTTGGGGTTTCTGATGGATTAGTAGTTCCTGTAATTCGTTTTGCAAATGAAAAATCTCTTCCAGAAATTGGTACTTTGGTAAAAGATTATGCTGCCAAGTCTAGGGATAAAAAGCTTACACCTGATCAAATGCAGGGTAGTACTTTTACCGTATCTAATTTAGGAATGTTTGGGATTCAAGAATTCACTTCAATAATTAATCAACCAAATTCAGCAATTTTATCTGTTGGAAGTATTGTACAAAAACCAGTTGTAAAAGAAGATAAAATACAAGTTGGTAATACTATGAAGCTAACATTAGCCTGTGACCATAGAACCGTAGATGGTGTTACAGGATCTTTATTTTTAGAGACTCTTAAGGGTTATATAGAAAATCCAGTCACGATGTTGGTTTAAACATCTTTTATGAAAAATGTAATCATTACTGGAGCAAGTAGAGGTATAGGGCTTGAATTAACGAAACTATTTAGCGATAAGGGATTTAAGGTTATTGCTTTGTCTAGAAATATTTCTAAATTAAATTTCTCAAATGTCATAGCTTATCAATTAGATATTTCTTCTGAAAAATCAATTTTAAAAATTGTTAAACTAATTTTAAAGAATTTTAATCAAGTAGATATTTTAATTAATAATGCAGGAAGTTTAATTAATAAGCCTTTTAGTCAAACTTCATTTAATGATTTTGAATCAATTTATAAAGTTAATGTATTTGGGTTAGCGGAGCTTATTAGGTTGCTCTTACCGTCTTTTTGTGAAAGTAGCCATGTAGTTAATATTAGTAGTATTGGAGGGATTGCAGGCTCTAGTAAATTCTCTGGTCTTTCAGCTTATTCTAGTAGTAAAGGAGCTTTAAATATTTTAACTGAAATGCTTAGTGAAGAGTTTAAAGATTCTGGCCCAAGCTTTAATTGTTTAGCTCTTGGAGCTGTTCAAACAGAAATGTTAGAAGAAGCATTTCCAGGTTTTAAAGCGAAAGTAAGTCCTTTAGAGATGGCAAATTATATTTATAAATTTTCTCTAGAAGGAAATAAATTTTTTAATGGAAAAATTATTCCAGTTTCGACTTCAAATCCATGATTGAATTTAACTTATTAGAACTAATACCTGAAACCTCTCATGAATTAGTTAGACCTTTGATTTCTGAGGATTGTCTTAATATTAAAATTGTTAAGGTTAGAAAAACCAAACATGGTGATTTCAAAAAATTAAAAAATGGTTTTAACCAGATTACTTTAAATCATATTGGTAATAAATACAGGTTTTTAATAACTTTAATTCATGAATTAGCACATTATAAAGTATATAAAGACATTAAAAAAAGAGTTAACCCTCATGGTTTTGAATGGAAGAGTACGTACAAGTTAATGATGCTTCCTTTTTTGAACAATCATATTTTTCCACATGAAATTCTTTCAAGATTAGCAATTCATATTAAAAACCCTCCTGCATCTACAGATTCTGATACAAATTTGGTTGTTGCATTAAATAAATATGATAATTTTAATGATAATAAAATCTTTTTAAATGATCTTTTAGAAAATTGTTTATTCGAATTTGGTCAAGGCCAAGTTTTTTTAGTTCTACGTAAATTGAGAAAAAGATATATTTGTAAAGAATTGTCTTCAGGAAGAGAGTATTTGTTTTCTCCTGTAGCAAGAATTAAACCAATAGAAAAGTGAAAACAGTTGCAGTTAGTGGTTATTTTGATCCAATCCACGTTGGACATTTAGAGTATTTAAAACTATCAAAAGAATTAGGAGATAG
>TARA_B110000240_G_scaffold50528_1_pt1 | contig 11144 bp, 9 predicted proteins | sample TARA_B110000240 | Tara Oceans TARA_B110000240 (sample SAMEA4397611) | marine metagenome | biome: Polar Biome; feature: [DCM] deep chlorophyll maximum layer (ENVO:01000326); material: water (ENVO:00002006), including particulate matter (ENVO:01000060) such as... | depth 17 m | reverse complement strand
TGAGTACGCAAAACAGTTAATCTTTGACGTCCATTAATTCCTGGTGTGTGAGCAATCGGGTAACCAACCATAGTTTGATAGTCAGGTTCAATCATATGAATAGAAAAATATTCATTATCCCAACTAAAACCATAGTCCATAAATGGTTCAATCTCAATATTATGAAGACCTATACGATTCATTTCTTTAACTGCCCAATCTTGAGCACGTCTCATATCCTCAGAGTTTGTCAGCCTTGCTCCAATCACATCCGTCATATATGATAACGTATTCGATATTTCTGAGCGCTGAAAGCCTTCTTCTCTAATTTTAGCCACAGTCTCCCAATCCACATCGTATTTTTCTTGGCCAATTAAAAAAGTGGATAAGCAAATTAATATTTTTTTCACAATCTCAATCCTCTACCATTTCTTGACGTATTAATTCTACCGGGATATTTCCAGCCTTATTAAAAATATCTAAAAAATCCTTAAGAGCAAATTCCTTGTTCTCTGTTTCTAATTTTTTAGCATATTCTGTCATAAGATTTTCAATTAAGTATTTACCTGTTATATAACACGTTCCATATCCTGGCTGCCTTAGATAAAGGTGTTGCTCAAATTGAAGTAGGTGCGGCTCACGCTCCATCCACCCTCGAGGTGTCCACTTAACATGAACTTGACCCGCTTCTGCCATTGTCATCATATTTGCATGTGCATACAATGATCCAAGTCCTCTGGCTGCTCTTTGAGCTAACATTATCCAAACTATTTCTCTGGACCTTGGACTATCTTCATAAAGTCCTGCATGCATAAACATTTCTTCTACCGCAGTAGCAATACCTTCATTTTTAGAGTCATACATATTATAGAGTGGAGGTCCACGTCTTATTAGATTCTTATGAGGATTATCACGTACTTCAGCAAGGTCAAACCAATGATAGAAATGAGAATAAAGCGGTAAAGGATCAAAGTGCATACCAATCGAGAAAAAATTTCTATCATTCTTAGGAACATAGTCTCCCTTATGTTCTCTTAAAGCAGGTTCCATATTATCTTTTATATACATAATATCATTATCAGATAAAAATTTCATCATTTTCTTTACTGCATTATCTGTTAGCTTTGCAAACTCTTCAGGAGTGTCAGCTGATTTCATTACTGGTAATTTCTTATTTCTCGCTTCTTCTAGTTTTAATGAAGACCAAGCTCTATCAAGCTCTCTTTGAAGTAATTGAACTTCCTCTTCCCATGTTAAAGGAATACGATGCACATTTTTTTGATACCAAGTATAATTTTCTTTCCCAATGCCTGAAGGTCCATTTTTTTTTGGTGATTCAGATTCTAACCAATTAATCAATTTGTCATTTGATTTTTTAGCATCTTCCAATGCTTTAAAAAGTTTCTTATCTTTATTTTTATCTTGAAATGTATTTAGAGTTTTTTTAATAGTTTCAAGGTGAGCTCCTTGATCTCGAATATTATTAATACCAGCAATCCAAAGGTCTCGTGCATTACCTGTTAGATTTTTTTCTGCTTGTTTTAAGAAAACTGGAATTAAGGCTAACTCTTTATATAACTTTTCTTTATCATTTGCTCCCAAAGGGAAACTATACTGCCAATATTCTAATAAGGCATGATTAACCGGGCCTTCATGCGCTGGCACATCGCTCTGATACATCCAAATAGTCTGATAAAAAGCTGGATCTCGTTCCCATGACTTTAAAATACGTTGATTAAAATCATAACCATTCATTTCTGCTTCAATGATTTGCCAATCAACCTGTGCTGACTTTGACCAATTTGTAGTATCAATATTTTCTAGCTTTTTATGAAGTTTTTTAAAAGCTCCTTTTCTTTTTTTAAATTGTTTTTTTGTATAATCAGGGGCTCCATTTAATAATGGTGGATTTTCAAACATCCTCCATTCAACAAATAAATCTTGTAATTTATCATTATTACTTTGACCTTGAAGTAAAGTAACAATAAATGAGAAAAGTAAAAAAATATGAGTTTTCATATTCTACTCCTTTGGATTAAGAACGTTTAAAAGTTAAGCACCAAGAAACAAAACCAATTATTGTAAAAATTCAGCATAAAATGAGAGAATAGTAGTTAGATGAATTTCCTAATTGAGTCATACAAAATTCACCCAAAAAATATACCAAAGACTATCCTCATTGCAATAGTAACAAAAATTAATAAAAATTAATAAAAATTTAATCATATAGAGTTTTTGAAATTATTTACCATTTAGGTATCACAGCTAAATAACCTTTAGATACCAACAGTAAAATTATTGATAACAATAAAATAGGCATTAGAAGAATTAATGATAATAAGATTCGTTTTTTTTGGATTTTTTTAAAATAACTCATTTAACCTTTAATAATTTTATGATTAAATGTAACTCTCAAATTAAAAACAAAAAAGCCTCAGTTCAGCCGAGAGCCTTTAATGATTTGTTAATAAATACTATTATTATAATTCAAAAAACTTTCTGATAATATTTTCTAAGACACTCGTTATAAATATCTAGGTAAGTTTTATAATATAAAGAAGTAAGTTGATTGGCTATATTTAATTATACTTTACATATTAAACCGAATTTATAAATGCAAAATTTTAAACAAACTAATTTAGACTCAAATATTCTTAAAGCTATTGCAGAAATGGGTTTTGAAACACCAACGCCTATACAAGCTAAAACGATACCTCATTTAATGACCTCTGATAAAGATTTAATTGCAACTGCACAAACAGGAACAGGTAAAACTGCAGCATTTGGTCTTCCAGCAATACATTTGACTGATTTAAAATATAATGATACGCAAACATTAGTCCTTTGTCCAACAAGAGAACTATGTATTCAAATTGCAAAAGACATTGCTAAATATTCAAAATATTTAAATGGAATTAATATATTAGCTGTTTACGGCGGAAGTGATATAAAAACACAAATTAGGTCATTAAATAAAGGTGCCCATATCGTTATTGGTACTCCAGGTAGAACTAAAGATCTAATTAAAAGAAAAAAACTTAATATTAGTCGGATTGCTCGTATCATATTAGATGAAGCCGATGAAATGCTTACAATGGGTTTTAAAGAAGATCTTGAAATGATCCTTTCTCATACACCTAAAGAAAAACAAACTTTACTTTTTTCTGCAACTATGTCTAATAAAGTAGTAGCAATTACTCAGTCATATATGAATGATCCTATGAAAATTGCTGCAGCCCAAATGAATATTACTGCCGAAAATGTTAAGCACATATATTATATGGTTAATGCTAAGGAACGATATGAAGTGGTAAAACGTATTGCTGATATTAATCCTAATATTTATGGTATAGTATTTTGTAGGACGCGTAGAGAAACTAAAGAAATAGCTAATAAGCTCATGAATGATGGTTATAATGCCGATACTCTCAATGGAGACCTTTCACAGGCTGAAAGAGATGAAGTTATGGGTCGTTTTCGTAAACGTCAGCTTCAACTTCTAGTGGCAACTGATGTAGCTGCACGTGGTCTAGATGTTGATGATTTATCACATGTTATCAACTTTAATCTTCCAGATGATTTTGAGATTTATGTTCACCGTAGCGGACGTACTGGTCGAGCTGGAAAAAAAGGGATTTCTATAGCTATTCTTCATACACGAGAAATGCGCAAAATTCGTGAAATTGAAAAACGAACAAGAATCTCTTTTTCACGTGAAGATGTTCCTACAGGCATGGATATTTGTAAAACACGTCTTTTTAGTTTAATTGATAAAGTCGAAAATGTAAAAGTAGATGAACAACAAATATCTCAATTCATGCCTGATATTTATAAAAAACTAGAATGGCTTGAAAGAGATGAGTTAATTAAACATTTTGTTTCAACTGAATTTAATCGATACCTCTCATATTATAAAAATGCTAGAAATATCAATATATCTAACAATTCAAAAAATAATGAAAAAAAGAGACACGATAACCCAAATCGGAATGATCGAAGTTCAGCTTCTCTTGCTGGCTATTATATAAATATAGGGTTTCAAAGTAAAATGAATCCTGGACGGTTAATGGGTTTAATCAATGAATGTTTACGTTCTAGCAATGCAATTATTGGTAATATTGAGATTATGAAAACATTCTCATTCTTTGAGATTGAAGAAGAATACGAAGACAAACTAATCCAAAGTTTTAAAGGTAAGAAGTTTGCTGATATTTTAATTCAGATTGAAAAAGATACAGGTGATGGTAAGCGTGGCGGCGGCGGCGGTGGTAATCAAAAGAGTAGAAGAAGAAATCAACAAAAAAATAATAGATCAAGAAGAAGAAGATAAAATAATAAAATAAATATCTTTAGAGGTATAAGTTGAATTATTAAACCCGACTACTATTTCTCACCATTTTACTTATTGCAAGAAAGACATTTTCTATATCTTTTTGGAAATTTTCTTCTATGAGATTCAAAATAACCAACCTTTTCTACTTTCCAATTCCGAGAATTACAATTTGCACATTTACCATATGAAAATTATGAGTTTTTTCCCAAGTTAAATTATTTTCTTGAGATTTAGACATTAAAGAATTAAAAGTCTCCCTTTAAACATCTTGAAAAGAAAGGGAATTCTTCTGTTACCATATAATAGTATATGCCTTCTGGAAATTCAGGCGTCACACCTACACGTCCATTGCACTGATCAAGATCACCAAAGCCTTCCTCATATTCAAAATCCTGCGTAAAAGCCCCTAAAGGAATAGCTTTATTTGGATATAAAGATCCACCCGGACCACTACTTAGAACCGTCAAAGTATCAGGGCGTCCAGTATCTGGTGTTTTTTTAAGTTTCCAGCTTGGTTTTAGAATTTTAATATCACTACTAGAATCATTTGGATCAGTATACCCATATCGTGCATAAATAGGAAAACCATCAGAAGCCCAGCCTACTAATGTCATTGGGGCTCCTTTATCTAATTTTGCTATTAAAAGTTCTGGCATACCATGATAGTGATATTCTCCTGTTGGTTGAACATGAGCATGATTCATATCATCACCAAAATTGAAAGTGTTATGACCCAGTGCTTCTATACTCCATCTCCCTTGACCTTGAGCTAAGCTACACTTACCAGCATCATCACATCGCCCAGCTGTTCCTGGGTCAAATTTTACGCTATTTAATGCATATGCTATCGCGCCTCTTGGTCCACCAGTTTCAACTCCAGATTCAGATACAAGAATTGGACGAAGTGAAAAAGAATGATTAATATTTTGGGGACTAATAGTATTGGGATTGTGCGGATTAGGGAAAGTCCCTACCTCATGATTTGGAATACCGTTTCCGGAGAGCACTCTATCAAGAGTGTTACACGTCCATGCATATTTACTATTTGTATTAACAGATTCATCACTATTATAGATATCTTCACTTAATTCACATAAAATATTTGCTGTAGAATACGCACCTTCTTGAATATTCTCGTTCAAAGAACTATTTGAATCATCACAACCTGATAAAAGAATCATAAGTCCAGATAAGTGAAGGTGAAAAAACTTTTTTGGTTTCATGGTCAACTTTCATTTTTTATTTAATTAATCCATTAGACCAAAGTAAAAATAAATAGTTAAATAAATTTATTTTATTCTAAATAAATGTATAATTTATTTAATGGCAAAACTAAAAAAATCTTTAGGTTTACTAGATAGTATATCTCTTTTAATTGGGATTACAATAGGTTCAGCTATTTTTGCAACTCCTCAAATTATTGCAGGATATGCAGATTCATTTACTTTAATTATTATACTATGGCTTATAGTCTCTGTTTTTGTTTATACAGGTTCTCTAATCTATGCTGAACTTGGTTCTCGTTTTCCAAAAACAGGTGGAGAATATGTCTATATAAAAGAAGCTTTTGGACCTTTTTGGGGATTTATCTTTGGTTGGGCTCAGTTACTCATAATTCGAACAAGCCCTGCTGCTGGAATCAGTTTAATTACAGCCAATTATTTAGGTTATTTCATACCGATGAGTCAATTTGAAAAGATTATAGCTTCAATTATAATTATAATTATTTTTGGTATAATTAATTATATGGGGGTCGAGAAAGCAAGCTTCTATAATAAGTTTTCTACACTGATCAAAACATCAGGAATTATTATTTTTACCATAGCTGGTCTTGCAGCCTTTGAAGGCGACTTCTTGAAATTATCAGAGACTGCGAATGTAACTGAAAATTTGGGACCAATTGGAAATATAGTAGCTGCGTTAATGCTAATTCTGTTTTCATTTTTAGGATGGGATAGGGTTGGATATATAGCTGGAGAGATGAAAAATCCACAAAAGATAATTCCTAAAACAATGTTTTACGGCATATCATCTATAGCCGTTATTTATATTTCAGCAAATATCCTCTACCATACAGTACTAGGAATGGATGGTGTTCGATCAAGCTCAATTGTCGCTTCAGATATATCTACTTTGTTATTTGGAAATTTAGGCGCAACTCTAATGTCAATTACGGTTATTATTTCAGCAACTGGAAGTATTAATGGAACAATGATGTCTGCAAGTCGTCTTTACTACGCTATGGCGAGAGATGGGTTATTATTTAAATGGTTTGACAATATTCATCCAAAGTTTAGAACTCCAAACAATGCAATTCTTGCTCATTGTATTTGGGGCATTATTCTATTAGTTGTGAGGCAAAACTTTGAAACAATTGTAACTGGTATGGTATTTACAATACTTATTTTTTATACTTTTACAACGGCAGCTTTCTTCAAATTTAGAATATTAGATATCGGTGAGAGTGGTTATAGAATGCCTCTTTATCCTTTATTACCTTCAATTTATTTATGCGGTCTTATAAGCTTAGTTATACTACGGATTTACTATCAATTTAACCTCTCTATGCAAGACCTATTGTTTGTAGTATCTGGAATACCAGTTTACTTTTTATTTTTTAAAAAAAATAATATCTTACTAAATAACTAATATTTCATTTTTATAGGAGGCAACATGACTTCAACTCACGAATATAAAGAAGATGTCCGGAACAAAGATATTCAAATATATATTAATGGTGAATTTTATCACCGATCCAAAGCATACATCTCGGTTCTTGATGCAGGCTTTCTTTTAGGCGATGGAGTCTGGGAAGGAATTCGACTTCACAATGGCATTCTTCTTCACCTTGATGATCATTTAGACCGTCTTTTTTATGGTGCTAATGAAATCGCACTTGAAATAAGCACAAGTAAAGAGGAATTAAAGAAAATACTTACTGAAACACTTGAAAAAAATAATATGTTTTCTGATGTTCATATTAGATTGATAATTTCAAGAGGATTAAAGAAAACACCATACCAACATCCAAAAGTTACTATTGGAGATCCATCAATAGTCATAATTCCTGAATATAAAAAGCCTGACCCAAAAGTTGGAATTAATGGTATAAGGTTAGCTATTGTTTCTACGTTAAGAGATAATCGTGTTCAAAATCCTCATGTTAATTCTTTAAGTAAACACAATTGTATTGCAGCTTGTATTGAAGCAGATAAAAAAGGGGCAGATGAAGGCTTAATGCTTGATCCTTACGGCTATATATCTACTTGTAACTCAACTAATTTTTTTATTATAAAATCAAATGAAGTATGGACGTCTACCGGTGAACATTGTTTAAATGGAATCACAAGACAAAATGTGATACGCATATGTAAGGAGAAGCAAATTAGTCTAAAAGAAAAAAACTTTAACGTAAAAGATGTATTATCTGCTCATGAAATTTTTGTAACGGGAACCTTTGCAGGTATTATCCCAGTAATAAGTGTTGATGAAAAAGTGATTGGCAATGGAATAAGAGGAGAGAAAACAAAAATATTGCAAGATTACTACATTAAAGATATCGAATCTAAAAATTTATAGTTTGAAAAGATAAAATATGAGTTGGATTAATGAATCGAAGTGAAAAAGCAAAAAAGATTGGAATTATTCTAGAACGACTTTACCCTGCCCCACCTATTCCACTTGAGCATTCTAGTGCATATACATTACTAGTTGCTGTAATGCTATCTGCTCAGACAACCGATAAAATGGTAAATAGAGTAACACCTGCTTTATTTAAAATGGCGAACACACCTAATAAAATGGCTGCACTTAAAGTTGAAACAATTCAAATGCTAATCCAAAGAATTGGATTAGCTCCAACCAAAGCAAAGAATCTTAAAAAAATGGCTAAACAATTGATAAATGGTGGAGGTGTTCATTCTGATTGGAAATACCTTGAAAGCTTAGCAGGAGTAGGACATAAAACTGCAAGTGTTGTAATGTCACAGTGGTACGGGATTCCTGCTTTTCCTGTAGATACTCACATCCATCGACTCGCTTCGAGATGGGGATTATCTAAAGCAAAAAATGTTGATATGACAGAAAAAGATCTCAAAATACTTTGGGATAAAAAAACATGGAATAAGCGTCATTTACAAATCATTTTTTTTGGTCGTGAATATTGCCCTGCTCAAAATCATAACCTTGAAAAATGTTTAATTTGTTCATGGGCAGCCACTAAAACACGTATTATAAAAGAAAAAAAGAAGAGATAAATAAAAGCCCCTCAATTAAGAAGGGCTCTATATTTATTTAACTTTATATGTATTTATTGAGGTGGAGGAACCCAACCTCATGCTTACAAAACGACTAGTTAAATTATTTTATATTAGACTCTTTTCTAGCTAATGACCAAATCACTAGACCAAAGAAGATTTTATTAAGAAAATCAGCCAGGTTATAAATACCGTTTAATGTCGCTCCATTATAACTGCCCTCAGAACCAGTTAAATATGCAAGATAATATCCGATTGGATAAATTGCCCAACCGAACACCACAATATTTCTCATTGTTTTATAAGCAGATTTTACTGAATCAGAACTTATACTCTTTGATAACCCTGAGGTTTCACCAGCATAGATTTCATATATAATATAAATCCAACCTAGCATTCCAATAATAAAAGGGACTAGTGGATCACCAAAGACTAAACCAGATTCACCAAGATATCCGAATATTAACATTACTAATGATCCAACTAAGAGCTTCACAAAAACACGTGAAGGTGTATCAGTTACTGCTCTTAGAATTATATAAAATTCAATAATTAATAATGGGACAGTAATTAACCAATCTATGTAACGATATTCTGTAGGAGTAGCACCAGTGGTTACCCAAACATCTCTCATGTACATATAATGAAACCAAGCGACTCCAGTTACTAGCCCTGAAACAGTTAGCGATAATTTCCATTTAGGATCAACACTATCTCTTTCTAGAAAAAAGAAGACAGTAGATGCTAAAAGAGCAATAGAAACTAACCAAAAAGAGGCTCCTACCCAATCACCTGAAGCCAGATTAACTGATGATGACAATAATGTAAACATAGTATCATATCCTTTCAAATATTTGTAAAAATCTTAATAGTTATAATTTTAGATAACATAAGAAATTAACAATTAGTTTTTAATAAGCTCATGCATGTATGAGCGATTTGAACGATATAATCTACTGTAAATTTATTAAACAAACAATTATATATAAATAGAAGCTTTTAATAAAAATTCTGAATTTTAATCAAAGAATCACTTCAAATCCTTCAAATTTAGGATGCCCTAAATATATACCTTGATGCTCGCCGCCTCCACTATGTGCTTTTCTGAATGCTTCTGAATTTTTCCAATTTTCAAAATCAGATCTAGAGTTCCAAGTGCTATGGGATGTATACAATGTATATTCATCATTGGTTAAACCTTTTAATAGATTAAAATTTTTAAAACCTATTACAGCCTCTAGATGCGTATCTCTATTTTTCCAAATATCTTCAAAGTCAAGCTCTCTTCCAATTGCTATCTTAAATCTATTCATTGCTATAAATTTATTCATAATTAAACTTTCTCTTTCTCTAAAATAACTTTTAATTCACTATTATTTTTTATTGAGCCATTAAATAGTTTTTTAACAATGTTAATTGGTAAAAAAAATATGACATCAAACATAAAGTTTAGATGAGAAGTATTTTCATCAATAAGATCAAACGCTTGCAAACTAAATCCATCACCATCTTTTTTATTTTCAGGGTGTACTTCAAATGTTATTGGTCCTAAAGTTCTTAGAAAATTCATAATTGTCTTATAATTCTTATCTCCTTTCTTAAGCATAAGATTTTCATTGTTTTCTCTATCATTAGTTAAAGTTATAAGTAAATCTACTTTATCTTTGAAAATAACTTTTCCCCATTTTACTAGACCATAACTAAAACGAAAAGATGAATCCTTCGAAAGTAAGGGATGAATCTGCTTTTCTCTAATTTCTTCAATAAGACTAAGAAAATGATTTTTTCCTCCTATTGCAACTGCGCATTCTATAATCTGCTCTTTTAAATTTTGTTTTGTTGAATCATCAAGTGAATTATAACGTACCATTAAGTAACCTTTTTAATTATAGTATTATATTTATATACAAACTTATCATTGATATTCTATCCAATTATTACAATACCTGTTTATTTTGACTAAAACACAAATCCGATGCCGGTCTGCACCATTATTCCTTTGGACAAACTGGCTAAATCTACCGATTCACTCACCGGGATTTTCACATCAATCCTTGCCATGATACCTCCTTTATAAAGGACTGCTATAGGCCCTGTAAAAAAGCGCATATCACCATTACCATCTTTATCCGTTTTTAATTGAAAGGTGCCATCCCACATGACAAACAATCCACTATTTGTTTCATTTTTATGAATGGGGTGCCAACCAAGATTCACATCAACACCAATCATAGATGACCCATCATCAAAGGACCATCCATATACATCATAAAGTTGATATGTTTTGAAATTCTCTGCACTATAAGATAGGCTTAATCCATAGCCACCTTTACTCGTGAGAACATCTGAATTATCACCAGTTTTTAGACGAATTTGAGGTGTTACGCCAAAGTTTCCGGTTGAACGCTTCAAATTAAAGTACTTTTTCAAAGGGATAGCTACGATGATATCGCCCAATCCTTTTCCTTCCCGAATTGGATTCCCCCAATCGACAAGCTGATGTTCACTTTTAACTTGGTGATAGGGTAATTTAAATGTGGCACGAATAGATCGTTTCCAAGTGTAAACACCTTCTA
>TARA_B110000240_G_scaffold80141_1_pt1 | contig 11171 bp, 10 predicted proteins | sample TARA_B110000240 | Tara Oceans TARA_B110000240 (sample SAMEA4397611) | marine metagenome | biome: Polar Biome; feature: [DCM] deep chlorophyll maximum layer (ENVO:01000326); material: water (ENVO:00002006), including particulate matter (ENVO:01000060) such as... | depth 17 m | reverse complement strand
TTAAGAACATAAGTAAACCTATAGAAACATTTTAAAACTCGCAAAAATACTTATTTACTGATTGTTTATTTATTTTTAATAACTGATTTTTGCTGGGTTTGGGGTATTACTCAGTATTTATTATTGACTGGATTAATGTCACCTATTAATTTACTGAAGTGATAAATTTTCTAACTCAAATTTAATATTTTGAATACTTTCATTGTATTTTTCCTGTTTTTCATTTTTCTGGCATGTCTTACATACTTTAAATCCTAACTCTTCTAAAATCTTATTGTCAATTGATAAATCTGTATTTGAAATGATCATATAATATTGTATAAGTAATTTTTTTAATGGTTTTTTAAATTTATCGTCATAATCTTTAAGGAATTCTTTAACTTCTAAATCTGAATACCCTGTATTATTATCTTTAATTGGATCGTTTATATAAGCAAGATGTGAAGCTCTACTAAACCTTTTTAATATTATAGTGTTTTTTTTATTAGCATAGTAATATCTACCAGCTTCTTTTATTTTATCATCAATCAATTTCTCTAACTCTTTAGCCGACAAATTTTCTAAATCAATTAAACCTGAATTATCTTTAATAAACTTTTCAAGATTTATTTCTTGCCAATTTTCTTCAGAGTACTTTCTTACTAACCCCTTACAAATAATATCAAATCTCATCTTAAATGCTAATTTATCATTCTCAAACAAGTAAATTATATTTTTCACAGAATCTCTAAATTCACATACAGCATCTTTTCCTAATTCTCTTATTTGTAATGGAATTTCATAATTTTCATATTCTGAATTTAATCTCTTGCAATCATTGTTCAAATGATATGAAGGGTTTGATTTGTTTTCAAACAAAAACCTCAAACTATCTTCTTCTTTTTTTATTGGCACATAATGCTTTTTAAAATAATGACTTGGGTTCTCAAAAAGAGATTTTAATGCAAACAATGTTTTCAATTCATATTTTGAGAAAAAGTAAATCGGTTTTTTATAAATTTCTCCATTAATTTGTATGTTTTGGATATCTGAGTGCTTTTTTACAATTGACTCGAATTTAGAACATGTAATAAATGTTTTCATAATTTTTGTTTTATTTCTTTATTCACTTATATATGTTCTTTAAAGTTAATTATCACCAATTAACTTTAAGTTTTCATTTTTCATCATATTTAAATATTTACCAACTAATGAGTTATTTGATAATTCAGAAAAAATATTTTCATCATGCACAATGAAAGTATTCAATCTTGACCTTGATGTAGATACATTAAACCTTTTTTGTTTCAAGCTAAAGAAATAACTTGAGTTACATAATAACAAAATAGCAACCTCAACTGTTTTCCCCTGAACCCTATCAATTGTTTCAACATTAATGTTAATATTATTTTCAACTAAATATTTTTTCAATGATTTAACAGTTTTGTTAAATGGTGTTATTATTAAAATATCATTACTAGGTATTTTATCTGATATTGCATCAATAATTTGTTTTACTTTATAGAATCCATCTAAAGGAGACTTATCATCATTTTTCATAATTGCATTAATAGAAATAGGACCTCCAGCTAAGTTTATTACTTTTGGTAATCTTGTAGTATCATACTTTTTCTCAAAAGCAGATTTCAACTTTCCTTGATAAAACACACTTGTATATCTAGCTCCCCTATCACCAAACCTTCTTGTCTTTTCTAACATGAAACCTGGATAAATATTATTCTCACAGACAGATTCAAACCCATTTACAATTGGCAATGCATCTATCTCCTTTATTCTATCTTTATTTAATAAAACAATAGGAGAAAGTTGCATATGATCTCCTACCCATAAGTTTTTATGACCTAAATTTTGAAAAGCTGACAATGTAGTTGAAAAAGCTTGACTCGCTTCATCTATTATAACATAATCATATCTAGGATAAGCATCTATATATCTACTTGTGTTATGAAATGTACTTAAATGTAAATACCCATCCATAGGGGTTAAATCAGTTAGAGTATTTAAATTATCTAATTCATTCAACTCATCTGTAGATAAATTTGATTTTAGTACTTTATTATCTAAAACAAATTCTTCAATTGATTTTTGAGTTGCTATTTCCATTAACGCATTATTCGTCATTGATGTCACTAAAACACTCTTTTTCTTTTTTAATAAATCAGAAATTATCTTTCCTATTAACGTTGTTTTACCAGTTCCAGGAGGTCCTTGCAACACTAAAGTATCCTCTAAATTTAATTGATTAATAAAAAAATCAGGCCTAAGGTTATTATCTGAAATAAGTTCTGGATCCCATTGATTATTCTTTTTTAAACTTAATAATTCACATGATTGTCCTCTTGTTGATTCAGAATATTGTTTTAAGTTTTGAAGATATTGTATCGGAGGTTCTTTCGGCCCAAAAAACACTAATGTATTTTCATGCAGCTTTTCTTGAAATGAAGTTTCAACCTGAGAAACTCCACACCTTATATCTGTTTCTTCTTTTTTCTTTTGAACCCATAAGCACTTACCTGATGAAATTGCTGTAGAGTTTTTTAGTAAATCTGAATAAGTCAAACCTCTATCACCCCAACAACTAAACTCTCCATAAGTATAAGGCAATAAAAATAATTGATAATGCTCTCCTTTTCTGGGAACATATTGACTAGAACACTCAACAATAAACTTTCCATTATTTATTCCAGTATATTTTCCAACTATAATATCACTTTCTAATAGTAAAGAAACCGCTTTCTTACTTAAGATTTTCTCAAATTCTAAAACTTGAGCATTAATTTCTTTCTTGAGAAAATTTGAATGTATATTCATTACGCACTTAATCTTTTATAAATTGATTCCATATCAGTATCTATTTTCAGTGACTCCAAATCATGATTCTTTAAGAATGTATCCTCTGAATTGAAAGAAATATAAGTATGGATAGGATTATCAAACTGAAATTTTACATCTGTTTTATATTGTAAAACTTCAGCAAACCTTCCAAGTGTAAGTGGGTTAAATTGATCAATTCTAAACTGAACATGAAACAAGGTGTCAGAATTTATAACATCATCAAAAGATAAATTTTCTAGTTCCCCATTCCCTTTATGAACTATTAATTTAGAATTTGGTGAAGATAATAAATGGAGTACTTCACCTGGATTTAAATTTAAAGTAGGACAAGTTTTTAAACTTTTAACTACAAGAGGAACAGCCTCACCACTCTTTTTGTCAATCACACCTTTTATAACAGAACCTATTGCTCTATCAATATTACTTTCTGAAAAATTAAATGTAAATGATAGTTTTTCTTTGACAATTCGTTTTGCTTCATTATTAATCTTTATTTGATCTTCTTTAGATAATTCTGACCTAAATGGACTCTTTACTTCATTTGAAGAAACACTTGATTTTAAAACCTTATTCTCATTTTTCAATCTAATAATTTCTTCTTGCAATAAATCGATTGAACCAGAATTTCCTCTATATATATTAACTAATTCTTCATTATTAATCTCTACTTTTTCAGATTTAAGGTGCCTTATTAATTCATCTTTATTATTCTTTAATACATGAGAAACATATACATCAGAATCTTCATGAATATACACCTTCATCTCAGCGCTATAAACTAAAAAATCTTCATAAAAATAATCAACTAGCACATTGTCCTCAACAATTTTAAAATCATACCCAATTATACACTCCAAAACTTCCCATTCAGAATCAATCGAATTTCTTTCTGACTCATTAGAAATACAATTATCAAGTTCAATATCATATTCATTGAGTAATAAGTTTAATAATTCTACTTGAATCACATTATCACACTTAATTTCTTTCTCTTTAATCCATTCTAAAGTGTTTTCAGTAAAATCACTAGTAAATTCAGAAATATCACCATTAAATACTTGTGAATTAATTAAGGACTTTCTGAAATTTATTTCATTAGTATCATTTGTTAAAACACCTAAGTCTCTTAAAAATTTAGTATCAGTTCTACATTTATTAATAAATGCTGGTACAGACTCACATTCATTTCTATAATCACAATCTATTATTTTATCATTTAGAACTCCAAGATTATCAGATAAAGACTCTTCATAAAGTTCGGAAATACTGCAGTCTGATGAGTTAATTCTTTTACATATTTTGTAAAAATCATTAAAAGCTTTTATTTTTTGTTCCTCTATTAATTCATCTTTAATTCCACTAAAATTAACCTTTCCACTTTCGAAAACTGGAGAAATTGAAATAATATAGTTTCCAGATTTAAAATATGGTGTAAAAACATTTAACTTTAAAAGTTCAATTAGTTTATTATATTTAGAATTTAATATCCATTCCTCACCAATATACTCAATCGAATTGAGATAATTTATAGTATCAAAATCAATTGACTCCTCATTCAATGCAATATATTTATAATCACCTAAATCAACATTCGGATCTTCAAATCTTGAGTATAAAAATATAAATGCAACTTGATATGGGTTTTGAAATACGGCACCTTCAATATTAATGTTTATATCATTATATATTTGCTTTTTTAAATTCAATATTGTAGAAGTGTCTGTATGTTTAAATAGATTGTATATATGATCATTTGAAATACTGAAGGATTTAAAATGCTTAACTATATTTTCTTTTAATGAAATATAAGCCGTATAATTTGCATTTGGTAAAATATCTCTTACTGTAAGTTTATATTTTTCATTTGGACCAAAGGACAAAACATTCCTCATTGAGGATTCTTTTAGATTACAACTTAATTTATTTTGATAATCATGTAAAATTAATTTACTTCTAAAATTAATTGTATCACTATCAGACAAACTACAAGCAAAATTTATCAAATTAATTAAATTTTCTTTTGATGTTTGTTCTGACAAATTTATTTCATTAATCTCATCTAATAACTTTACTTTTTCTAATTTAATACTTGGTAAAATTTTCCAAATATTATTACCATTCAAACCTTTAAGAATAATTTTCTCAAATTCTGTTCTATTATTTAATGTGTTAATTATAGAATAAATAAATTTATTATTATCATTAAAAATTGAATTTAGAAGAGGGGGGCTTAAAAAAACATCTTGTAAAGAGTAATTGTTCTTATTTTCTCTAAACAATTTTAATGATTGTATCTGTAAATCTGAAAAATCCAATGATTTTCCTGGGAAAGTAAAAGCGATTTCTTTTAAAAATAATGAATATTCTACATCAGATAATTTACATATCCATGTGTTAAATAATTCAGTGTCGCATTCCTCTAAAATTCTTTTAATATTGTAACTTTCTAAATCTAGAACAGAATTATCACCAACCGAATACTCTTTTCTTCCATCTTCATTCTCACTACCCCAATAGTACCAATCAAAATTAATTCCTAAATCAGTAAGGTTACTAATCGGTAGATTAGTATTTCTATAAGCAACACTATTATTATTAACATAACCCCCCTCTTTTGTAGGTACATTCTTACATGCATAATTATGTAATAAATTAATAAAACTGTCATTTTGCCAAATTTTTGAAGATTTAGAACTGGAAATAAAACTAGAAAATAACTCTAAGAACTTTTCATTATCATTATACTTAAAAGACTCCATTTCAACAAGCAAACTTTTAACACCTTTTTCTAAAATAAAATTATTTCTATCATTCTGATCAATTCTTGTTCTATCTGGAGAAATAGCAAAGGCATTTGAATCACAAATAATAGCACTAGAATTCATTTCTTGTGAACATGCAAAATATTTATAGAAAGTTGGATATGATTTTAATTTTTGATATTTTTTCCAATTTTCATAGCCAAAACTAATTTTAGGCAAAACTTTTTTCTCACTCTTTTGTAAAAATGAATTATCATTAATTTCAAAAGTCATCCAATTAATTTCTTTCTTATCTGCTAATACTTTAGAATTAATAACTACTTTATTTAACTTTTTCATCCTTGAAATTGACGCCTCTAAAAATCTCATTTGATTTTCACTTCCTTCAGATATAATTTTACTTTTTCCTTTTCCAAACTCTAAGAAAAATAATGATCCTGTATGAAAATTATCTATATTAATAGAATCAGTATTTTGATTTAAATAACTAATCATTTTCATAAATTCAATATTATCAAATGCAATTGTTGTTTTTTCCTGTAAATCAATAAACTCTTCACCTAAACCAATTGGAAAACATGTTAGTAATATTTTAAATAACCAAGATGTATTATTTTTTTCTAAATACTGCAAAGAAGATTTACAATTTATAAAAGATTGAAAATCATCCTTCTTTTCCCAACTAAAAATAATAGGACCTTTATTCTGAAACATCATTTCATCAATACCATCTGCCTCTCCAATTAGTTTATGAATTAGTTTAAACCCTATTCCATATTCTCCAATCTTATTTAAATCATTAATCTTGGTTCCTTGTCCTGCATTCAAAACTCCTTTAACATCATTACTACTAAACGACTCTCCATTGTTCAATACTAAAAAATTAGTCTCATCATAGAACATATAAAACTCAGTAGCACCACAATCTACAGCATTCTGAATAAACTCATAAATAGCTTGGGAATCCTCCGCCATATCAACAATTGGCTTTAACGCTCCTCTAATACTCTCTCCTTTTCCATAAGTATAATGAAAGAATCCTTTTTTTCCATTTTTCATATTTGCGCCAACAAAATTTGGATTCCATTCATTACCTCTGTAACCTGCTGGGTGTTCAATTTTAATTAATTCTTCTCTGAATTTTTTCATGTCTATATTTTTTAAATTTTCTTCTTTCATAATTTCTAATTTTAATTGTTATTCACTTATATATGTTTCTAATCTATATTTATCACCAATTAGTTTTAATTTTTTGTAAATATTGTGCAAACTTAAGTCCAACGAACTTGTTAGAACAACACCAACAACCTTGTAATCTATTAGTTTAAAACATATTTTGACAAACTCCCTGGCAAAGGATAAAGCGTTATTAATCTCATCCCTTTAAATATCCAAACAAAGCCAGATGCAATCCTAATATTTGATTCTATAACTTCAGGGTACCTATCTAATAATTCCTTTATATACTTCTTAATAGTACCTTTTACTTTTTCATGAGACAAGCCATCTGAAAATGCATTTTTAACTTTCTTAGACATTATGCTTTTAGGCAGCCCTGTTCTTTGCTTAAACCTTTGTTTTGCATGTTTTGTAATGTGAATTTCTGTTTTCATAATTTTATTTTTAGTTGTTAATCATCTATATATGTAAGCAATACCTATTTATCACCAACAGGATTATACTTTTCCATTTCTTTCTCTAGAAAATCTAAGCTGTTTATAATTCTTTTATATCGTTCAACTTCTTTCAAGTCTTTTTTAACTTCTGAAAGAATCAATTTTAATCTAAAAATTAATTTAAGTTGTTCTATTTTATAGGTATTTTGCATCAACATCTTTTTTTATATATGTCGATTATTTACATTTATCACCAAAAAGAGCAAAAAAAAGCCAGAGAAGAATCTCTGGCTTAATACTTAATTTTTAGACTTATTAGAATAAAATTAATCCTAACATAAAGAATAGATAAAGAAATATGATCAGAACAGCATACCTTAACCTAAGAGGTTTGAAATAATATATACAAGTAGTAGTTATAGTTAATATCAATAATAATATTACTGACCACAACAAAACATTACCTCCAAGAATATAATTCCCAATAGTACCAATTCGGCTAATTGGAAAGTTTGTATATATAGTACCATGAATACTTGTATATACCAATAATGGTAACCCTAAGCCAATACAAATATCAAACATATTTGAACCATAAGCATTAGAAAAAGAATCATAAAACTTACCATTTACAGCATCCTTTACAGAAAGAAATGTATCTGGCAAACTTGAAGCAAGTGATGCAATAAAAAAGGAAACAAAAAATAAATTTATTCCAACTTTTCTTGAAATAAACTCAGTAGATGTAATAAGCATATCGCAACTATAACCAATCAAAAGAACAGAAAGAATTATTACGACTAAAGACGTTATACTATTTACTTTTCCATTAGAAAAGAATCTAAATAATTTGAGGTTAATAATGTCTAAAAATATTCCATCTGACCCTTCTACAGAAATAACATTACCCTTGTCAGTATCTGTCTTATTGTCTTTTCTACTTAGATACAAGGACCTAACATAGAAAATATAGTAAATAATTAATGCATAGGTAAAATACAAATGAATACCATAATACAAGCCTCCCATCAATAAGATAATAGCCCCTATTAAATAGAGCCCATCTTGTCTAATAATAGATTTATCAACTTTAAAGTTATTTGCTTTTCTTTTATAAAAAACCACTAAAAAAGATACTACTGGTATCACAGTAATATTAAATGCTGAGCTACCAATTATTGTAGCATAGCCCGCAGAGAAACCTTTTACATCACCATAATAAAACAGAAACATACTAGAGATGAAAAGCTCAGGCAATGATGATGCTATTGCATTTATAGTTGGACCTTTGATCCCCTCTCCAATATCTCTTGTTAGATAATTTGCAGCCAAATCAAAACTAGAAGAAATCTTCCAAAGTATATAAGTAGCTAATATAATTTTTAATATAATATATATCATTCTTTATTCTTCTAAAAACTTCCTAACCTCTTCAATGCTTATAAAGTCAGGCATATCAACTTCATCATTATCAATTAAAGCCGCAAGTTTATTAAACTCTACGCCTTTAATTTTTTTCTTTAGGATCTCTAATATCTCATCATTTGTAAGATTATTAAGAGCATCTTTCAAAATCTTTCTAGATTCTTTTTGACTATTCTTATTTTTCATCATTATTGTCTAATTTTTCAAAATCAATGAACCCATTTTTATCAGTAGGAATACTTTTCTTATGCCCTGAAATATAGTTATGAAACTTACCATCCCCAGAATCTTTTATACTATTCTTTTTAAAAAAGTTTGATTGCTCTTTAATGTCATCCTTAATAAAAGACAACATCATTAATTCTTCAAGTTTATTCTTCTTCATATTTTTATTTTTAGTCTATTTTTCAATTATAAATGTATTTAAATACTAATTATCACCAATGTCATCAAAAAAATCTTTAACTATTAATTTCCAATTGGGATATTTCGGATGATTAAATAACTTCTTTTGCATTTCTTTCTTACATCTACTCTTTCTATTTGTGAAGTTTTCTACTGTAATAGTTTCATAAGGACTTCCTTTATTCTCCCCTTCTTTACAAACATAATTTTTATCATTATTAATAAAACCACATATCTTATCTTGATTTTTTTCTGAAGGATATTTTCTAATATACCCCCATATCACCTTACATTTATCACTATATAGTTTAAAAATTTCATCTAATATTTCTTCAATTTCGGTTGTTAAACCTGTTTTAATATTAATTTGTTTATTTAAATCAATTTCAACACCCGCTATTATTATTATTCCATCAATTGGTACTGTAGGTTTCTTTTTCACTAATTCTAGGCATTTCCTATAACATATAACACTTGAATATGATTTCATTTCATTCCAATCTTTCATCTGATCACACTTTCCTTCAATTATATTTTTCCAAACTAATAATACAATATCTTGATTTGTATCTTCTCTATCTACATTTTCAATGTGAAATTTTCTATAAATATGAGAAAACACTCCATCAGGCAACATATGAATTCTTAACTTCCTATGTAGTTCCCCAACAGCATTTCTATTTCCATTTTTAATCTCATTGAATAAATCTTGTATTCTCATATTTACTTACCTAAGTTAAACATTTGCTGGATAATATCTCTTTTAGAATATTTATACCTTTCATGCTTTGCAAATTGATAAATTACTTCTAACTCATCAGAATCAATTTTACCATCTGACTTTGCTAAAGATAATAAATTTCTTATTACTGAAGCTGCATGAATATCTTCATTCTTTAATGACTTATGAATTTTAGACATTTCTTTCATTATATATTCTTTCGCAACAATTTTTCTTTCTTTATTATCACTAGGATCTTCACATCCTTCTTCAATTATATTATTTATATTATCACAATTTTTATTTATTTCCTCCTCATCTATTCTCATATAAGTAATTTGAGTTAAAAACATTATCTCCTTTTTATCAATTTCACCATCAGCTGCTCCAACTAATAAACCAAGTTTATAAGTGTATGTTATATTTATATCAATTTTATGAAATAAAATTTCGGGATATATATATTCAATTTGCTCATCAATTATATCTTGTACTTTATCATTAATATTATTATATCCATTAATATTAACAAAATCAAAAACAGACTTTAGAATCATCACGCGTAAAAGGGTATCAGGGTGTTCTTTAAGGATATCTTTCACTTTATTGTTTTCTAGAGATTTAAAATTATCTTCTAAATTTCTCAGCACATCTTCTGCATTTGATATTATTCCCGTATCGAATTTAATTAATGCAAGTGCTGTTGCCTTATAGCTTCTTGTAACTTGTAATGCAAACAAATCAGCAGAAATCTCCTTACAAATACTCCATTTTTTCAAATCCTGTAAAAATATTCTTAAATCCAAGAATTCTTTATCAGAAGTTAATTCATCATATTCAAATTTTTCAATAATCTCATTATAAGGAACACTGGTATGATCATAATAATAATGAGCTACCTCATGAGAGATAACTGATAACTGCTCATCATAAGTTAAATCATTTAAAAAATGTTGAGATAAAATAATTATTAATTCTTTCTCATTTTTAATTATTGATTGATTTGAAGTTACTTTAGCTTCAGGTTCAAAAGATCTATTAATATAAATATTTAAATCAAATTTATCAAATTTATCAAAAACTTGGAATATCTGATTTTTAATATCCTGAATAACTTTTAAATGATTAATATTTAAAGCTGGTTTAGTTAACTTATAAATAAACATCTCATGCGACAATAAAATCCCTTGAATATCATATTCATTATCATTTTTAATATCTTCTAGTTTATTTTTAATTCCCTTTATTTCAAAATCATTTTGCTTTACTCCATTAAAATAATCATCTTCTCTGTTATACTTAAACACTTTCATTAGTAATCAAAATTAATTTTTAATAAACCATTTTTTCATAAAACTGCTCTTTTTTGAGCTATAGCCCATAAGAATTAAAATCACTAAGAAAGCA
>TARA_B110000240_G_scaffold173742_1_pt1 | contig 11172 bp, 11 predicted proteins | sample TARA_B110000240 | Tara Oceans TARA_B110000240 (sample SAMEA4397611) | marine metagenome | biome: Polar Biome; feature: [DCM] deep chlorophyll maximum layer (ENVO:01000326); material: water (ENVO:00002006), including particulate matter (ENVO:01000060) such as... | depth 17 m | reverse complement strand
GAAGCAGGTATTCAAACTCCCATTCTTGTTTTACATCCACAATTACCGAACTTACAATATATTATAGATTATAGATTAGAACCAAATCTCTATAATTTTAAAATTTTCAATGCTTTTTTAAAATTAGCAAGGGAAACTGCTTTAATGAATTATCCTATTCATATTAAGTTTAACACGGGATTAAATCGATTGGGTTTTTGGCATACAGACATTCCTAAAATTATTGCTGAATTAAAAGAAACCAAGCACATAATAGTGCAATCTCTTTTTTCTCATTTAGCTGCTAGTGAAGACTTGAAGGAAAAGGAATTCACGATGAAACAATTGAATAATTTTACAAACATCGCACAACAGTTTTTGCAACAGTTAAGCTATGAACCTATGTTGCATGTTTTAAACACTTCTGGTGTGGTTAATTATGCGCGTGCACAGTTTGATATGGTGCGAATTGGCATCGGTTTATATGGCTTTGGGAATGACGACCAAGAAACCGTTCAACTAAAAAATACCCACAACTTAAAATCTATTATTTCTCAAATTCATTTCATTGAACCTGGTGAAACTGTGGGTTATAATAGAGCTTTTGTGGCAAAAGGACTCACTAAATCTGCAACAATTCCTATTGGTCATGCAGATGGAATGTCACGAAAATTAGGAAGCAAAAAAGGTTATGTACTCATCAACAACCAAAAGGCCGCAATTATTGGCAATGTTTGTATGGATATGATTATGGTGGATGTTACTAAAATTGACTGTAATGAAGGAGATGAAGTCATCATTTTTAACAGCCAGAAAACAATTAAACATATCGCCACTATTTCTGAAACCATTGTTTATGAAACTTTGACGGCCATTTCTCAACGTGTTAAGAAAATGTTAAAATATTAGTTGTTTCTACTACTTTAGCAACCTAACTAATTAAAAATCAAACACACATGGGAATGCTGCAACTAAAAAGAAAGAGGCACCCGCTCCTACTCCAAAAGGACCAAGTCAATAAGAATTGTTAGCTCAAATTAGAGATTTATTAGCTAAAAAATAGCCTATTATATTTCATATAAATATCAAAATCCTGAACAGTTGTTAAGTATTTTTTTATCTACCACTGCACATTTATTAAAAAAAAGGGATATAGTACTAAAATTATTGCAACAAACGATAAAGGAACATCATCCTTAAAATTAAACGCGATAAACTGTGATATTTATTTAGGAAAAAAATAATTCCATTTTTATTTGAATTTTAAAACAATCATTTTTGTTTAAATTAGTGTTTTGACAATACATTCTTTATTCTTAAAAAATAAATGCATTGGCTTACTTTCTATTCTGATTTTCATCAGTTCTATAGACGTGAATCGAATGTATGCGCAACAACAAAAAAATGAGACAAAATAAGTTTGAACCTAAAGACGGAAAATGTCTGTTTTTTATTGGTCAAGATTTGGAGGCCATTGGTGGCTTCAAAGATTATGATGAAGGCTATGTAGATACTTTTAATATTCCTGCAGGTGTTACCGTTTACACAAATTTATCTTCCGGAGGCGCATCTTTTGGCCACAACTTTAAAGGTTTAGATGGTCTAAAAACCAAAGCAAATTGGGGAGCGGGAGACACTTGTGCGCAGTATTATATCGATAATCCTAAATTTAAAAACAGTATAATTTCTATAGGTTTGTCTTTGGTAAATGCTGAAAAAGACATTGCTAAAGGAAAAAATGATGCCTTAATTATTGAATTTGGCGAATGGATTAAAAAAATAAATCGACCCGTTTTTTTAAGAATTGGATATGAATTTGACGGTTGGGATTGGAACGATTACGAAAAGAAATATTTTTTAAAAGCTTGGAAACGTATTCATAAAATATTTATAAATATAGGTGTAAATAACGTAGCACATGTTTGGCAATCTAAAGGCACAGGCACTAATCAAAAAGTTTTAGAAGATTGGTATCCTGGCGACGAATTTGTAGATTGGTGCGGCTATTCTTATTTTGGGAATCCTGATGAAGAAATGATCACTTTTGCCAGAAAGCATAAAAAACCGGTTTTTATTGCAGAGGCAACCCCTGTTTTTCAAGAAGGTGCTTTTTATTTTGATGCTGATTTATCCAAAGAAAAAGTTGCAAAAAAAGCTTGGACTGAATGGTTTACCCCGTTTTTTAAAGTGATCCATAAAAACCAAGATGTTGTAAAAGCATTTAGCTACATCAACGTTCATTGGCCTTCACAACCCATGTGGATTGCTAATTTAACCTTTCAGCAAGTAGATTCTAGAATTCAAAAGAGTGCATATATTTCTAAAAAATGGGTAGAAGAAATTAGCCAACCCAAGTATTTAAAAGCTACAGATAGTTTGTTCTCTATATTAGATTATTAATAAGTTCTATGGCTTCTAATCTTTAAGAAAATCTAGTTATTGTATATTTGATGCATATTTAAAGATAGGAAGTATGCAAGAAAATAGGATAACAAAGTATATCAAAGATGTGTTAGAAAATATGCCAACAGACTGGTTGCATCTAACCACTCATAGACTAGATATTTACGATGAAAAATTAGCTAAAACTCAATTTTTAAATCACTTTGACACCTTATTTCATAGTAGTAATTCTGAAGTATCGGCATTACATCAATTACCTACTGCGTACGATTATATTCGTTTAGGCCACCCATTATCCTGTATTTTAGAATGGGCAATTGCACAGATAAATCATCAAAAAACAGAAAACATCATCAGTTTTTCGTCAAAAACGATGCCTGTTTTAGCCATTTTAAGGAAAAACTTATTAGAAAATAAGAATACTCAAATTTTATATACTGATGAAGTTCCTTCTTGTTTTGATGCTAAAATTCTCAAAAATATTTATGGCTATAAATTTGATATAAAGAAGATTAATACAACGGCAGATATTTCCAAATTTAATGGAAGTACCGTCTTAATTTCTGATCAAGATGCTATTTCTAATTTTGATATCCATCCAAATATTGACTTTTTCATCAACCTTACCAATCCATTAGGAAGTGTTTTATTGATCAATGGTGAACAAAACGAAAATTATATTTCAGATATTCAGCATGTAAGAAGAAGAGAAACGATTGCAATGACGCCTGCTAATTCTCTTCTTGCTTTAAAATCTCTCCTAGAGGAATCTCCTTTTAAAAATGAAAATAGCAACATTGAAATAGACAAAAAAAATGTTTTAAAATCTATAAAAGAAATTACAGGTACCACTTTAAAACCTTTAGTTGCCTCTAGTGGATTGTCTATTCAGTATCCAATTATGATGGGTTTAATTCATGATGCCCAAGAAAACCATAAAGGAAAAGCGATCAAATTTATTGTTCCGCCAAACTGCTATGGTGGCACAAATGACCAAGCAAGACGCGTTGCTGCTTGCCTTGATAATGTTGAAATCGTAGATTTACCAGTAGATGGTGATAATGAAATGGTGCAAAGTATTGAAACCATTTTAGCTAAAATTGCTCATGACGATGCTGTGCCTTTTATCATCGCTGAAATCCCGACAAACCCGAGAGTTGAAGTTCCTAATCTCATCGATTTAGAAAATGTATTAAGCAAGAAACGTACCACTGCAGAGGATACCGTTGCAATTGATCCTGTTTTTATTTTAGACCAAACATTTTGTCCTAATATTCACTTTTTAGGCGAAGGTGAAATACTCTCAACCATCAGAACCATTTCTTATGCGAGTGGATCAAAATTTCCGAGTGGCGGAAAGTGTACCGCTGGTTATTGTGTAGGAAATAATAAAACTGCCGCTTTGATGGAAAAAATAGAAATTCATCTGCAACTTTGCAATAATGAAGCTACAGATCATCAAATGGAAATATTGGCAAAACAGTTGCCTTCTATGAATCAAAGAATATATGATGCCTATAAAAACACGCGCGAGTTTGTGAACTTTATTAGTGAGACTTTGCCAGCAGCAAAAATTAATTTTGTTCCAGAATCACTGGCAGCAAAAAAGTTTACACCCTCTGTATTTTCATTAGATTTACCAACAAAAGGAAATACTGATGCAGAAAAAGAGACGTACAAAAGAGCTTTGAATCTGAAATTAATCAATTTAATGATTACAACAATTCCTAATGAAAGTAAATTTTGCGTGAGCTATGGACAATTAAATGGATGTTATTGGACGATTCCTGCGACCTCAACACAAGGAACAACCAAAGAAGGTGATAAAGATTATATTGTAAGAGCATCCCTTTCTCCTAATATGGATTTAGAACTTCATAAAAAGGTGTTTTTAGAGTTTGTTCGTACTATTTGACATCTTGAAAAGTAGCTTATTTTTTTGTTTTCAAAAGGTGTTTTTTACTTTTGATTTTCTGCTCGAACAAATCGAGCTTCGCTAACTTCTAATAAGTCATCAAAACGACTTCATAATAGTCTAACGTTAGCGAAACTTAAAAAATCATCCCTTCAAAATTTCCAAAAAAAGATCTCTGTCAACTTCCTTTGCGCCTAAACTTGCTAAATGCTCATTATAAATTTGACAATCTATAATTTTATAACTTTTGTTTTTTGCTAAATAAATAAAAGCGAGTTTAGAAGCATTAGACACTCTACTAAACATACTTTCTCCGCAAAAGATGTTATTAATTTCTAATCCGTATAAACCACCAACCAATTCTTTGTCAAACCAAACTTCGATTGATTTTGCAATTCCTTTTTTATGCAAATTGATGTATGCTTGTTCCATCTCATTCGTAATCCAAGTGCCAAAACTATCATTTCTATCAATATTTTTACAATTGTAAATCACTTGTTCAAAAACTGTATTTTCAGTAATCGTAAACTTATTTTTCTTGATGATTTTACGCATGGATTTAGAAACTTTTAGCTCATTAGGAAACAAAACCATTCTGTTATGCGGACAATACCAAATGATTGGATCACCGGCCGAAAACCAAGGGAAAATCCCTTTTTTGTAAGCAAGTGTTAATCTTTCTACAGATAAATCTCCACCTAGAGCAATAATACCCCCTTCGGTCGTATACCGGTAAGCTGGAAATTCTATTTTTTCTGTTAACCAAATCATAGAATAGACTCTTTTTTAATGCAAATTTAGGCAATTCTTAAAAAAAAAGTTAATCTAAACTACAAAACCAATTTATCTATAATTTGTTCTTATTTTTGCACCAGTATTAAAACAACACACTTCTTGGAAAAAAAGCGTAAAAAGAGAAATAAAAGAACTGCATTTATAGGCACAAGGCTCCACAATTACTATGGTAGAACTGGCTTCTACCTATTTGTTTGGGAAAGTTTAAAAAAAGCTTTTTTTCCAATTATCCTGATAGTTGTGGCCTTATATTTTTTTAATAAATATGTGTACGATATTAATAAAGGTCTAGAAACAATTACAGAAACTTTTTCTACCATAGGAGTCTTAATTACCTTCTTTACTTCTGAAACATTGTTAGGGTTAATTCCGCCAGAAATATTTATTGCTTGGTCTAAAAAAACGGCTCATCCCTTTATAATTTTATCTATTCTAGCAGCACTTTCATACACAGGCGGTTTGCTATCATATTTTTTGGGCAAATTGACTTTAAAAATAGCATCTATAAAAAATTATCTAGAAGTAAAAATGGCCGAGAACCTAAAAAACACCAAGAAATGGGGAGGTTTTTTAATTATAGCAGGTGCTTTATTGCCGCTTCCTTTTTCGATAGCTTGTTTTGCGGCAGGAATGATTAAATACCCTTTTAGAAACGTGGTTTTCTTCGGTTTATTTCGTTTCTTACGTTTCGCTCTTTATGCTTGGGCAATTTTTCAAGTTGTAGATTAAATCAATATTAATAATAAGTACATTTGCTTTATGGGATTAACAAATAATGACATTTTCAAAAAATTACGAGTTGCACACAAATTTCGTGACACAGATATTATTGACATTTGTGCTTTAGTTGATTTTGAAGTGACTAAAGGAGAATTAGGTGCTATTTTTAGAGCAGAAGAGCATCCGAAGTACATAGAGTGTGGAGACCAATTTTTACGTAATTTTTTAAATGGTTTGGTTATTCATATGCGTGGACCAATGCCGAAGAAAAAAGAAAAATAATTTTTCTTTTTTTGATTATTAGACCGCTTCGCTTTTAGATGCAAGAACCAAGACAAACTAAAAAAGAGTTTTTAGAATATACGATTTATGGCTCTTGAATAATTCCTAATAAAAAATAAGTGATATAAAAAAGAGTGCAATTTCTTAAAATTACACTCTTTTTTATCATGATTATGGACTGTCAAAAAGTCTTATCTCATTTTTTCTTAAAATGGTAAATCATCTGGTTCTTCATCAGAAACATTCGATGCTGGCTCAAATTTATCGACAGGCGGTGCGTTTTGCCCTTGTGGTGCTTGAGATAAACTCTCTACTCTCCAACCTTGAATCGCATTGAAATATTTCGCTTCACCTTGTGGGTTAATCCACTCTCTACCTCTTAAATTGATCGATACTTTTACATCTTGACCAACTTTATAATTATTCAATAAATCTGTTTTGTCCTGCACAAATTCAATCATGATCATTTGTGGATATTGTTCGTCTGTTGTAACAACTAACTCTCTTTTTTGAAATCCGTTAGCCCCAAAAGTTTGTACTTCTCCAATTAATTTTACTTTACCAATAACTTCCATAATATTTATTTTAATAAAAGTACGTTCCAAGCACTTTCTACATCATTCTTTTTTAAAAACTCTTGAGCAAATGTATGTTTTTTTGTAGTTTCTAACCCAATAAACTGGGGATGTTCTTTCCCAAAGTTATTAACAGTCGCCTCAATAGGCAATTGGTCTACATTCCCTAGCATCCCTAAATTATTACCTGTTAAAATAATGCTATTCCTAATTTCAGAGGCTATTGCATCCACCCCAATTCCCAAAGTAGAAATTGGTTTCGGGATTTCAAAAAAGCCTTCTCTAGCTCTAGAGTAATAACTTCCTCCTGCCCTTGCTACCAAATCAATTTTATATTGATCTATAGCTCCGCTTTCATCTAAAACGTCCTCAGAAATATGAATTTTTACAACTTCGCAAACAATTAAATTTCCCGCGCCTCCTTCATCACCTGTAAAAATAACATCTTTTACTTTACACTCAAACTGAACAGGAGATTCTGCGACTCTAAAAGGTTTTATTTTATCTGAAGCCAACATTGTAAAACCTGCTTTTTCAAACTCATTTACACCTTCAGGATATTCTGTACTGCTTAAAGACATTTGCTGAACAATCGCATAATTCACTACATTTATCACTACTTCTTTAGTTGCCAAAGCATTCTCTAGCGTGTGTTTTGTCGTATTATTTCTTACTCTTCTTGCGGGTGAAAAAATCATGATTGGCGGATTCGAGCCAAACACATTAAAAAAACTAAAAGGCGATAAATTAGGATTTCCATCAGCATCAATAGTACTTGCAAAAGCAATGGGTCTTGGTGCAACCGCACCTAATAAATAACCATGTAATTTACCTGTCGATACTTCTTTTGGATTTATAGAAAGCATATTTAAAAAAAATTAGGTGAGTGCCACTTCTTAAATTTGCTAAAAATGACAGACAATTTTTATTCATGTAAAGATACTATCAAATCTTGAAATGAGTTATATACAGGAAACCTTATATTTGTTTTGATGAAAAATTTTTCGAAATTACTCCTTTTTAAACGAGTTACCATTTTTATATCTTTTGTAATTGTGACCTTAATCCTTTGGAATACCTATACTTTCTTTCAGAAATTTAAACAGGAAGAACGTGTAAAAATGGAAATTTTAGCTACTGCTCAAAAAGAAATAGGAAATGATGAGAATTTAGATGCCAATGTAGATTTATCACTCATGATTATTGAGAATAATAATAGTATCCCTATGATTTTGGTTGACGACAAAGGTGAAATCTTAAATTATCAAAATTTAGATTCTATTAAATCTTTAGATTCTGAATATTTAGAAAGGCAATTGTTAGCAATGAAATCTGAAAACGCGCCTATTGAGGTTAGTTATAAGGGTAAAAACAAGCAATATATTTATTATAAAGATTCAGATTTATTAAACAAACTCACCTATTATCCGTTAGCCTTAATCTTAATTTTATTTCTATTTTTATCGGTTGTCTATTTATTTTTTAGTTCTAACAAAGTAGCAGAAACTAATAAACTTTGGACAGGAATGGCTAAAGAAACTGCACACCAAATCGGCACACCTTTGTCTTCTTTATTAGGTTGGGTTGAAATTTTAAAAATGGAAAAAGTAGATAAAACTTATATTGAAGAAATAGAAAAAGACGTCGATAGATTAAATGTTATTGCCAACCGTTTTTCTAAAATTGGCTCTAAACCTGAACTCAAAAAAGAAAATATTGTAGCTTTAACAAAACAAGCTTTTGATTATTTAGAATCTAGAAGTTCTAAACAAATTTCGTTTTCATTTTCTTCAACGGATACTGAAATTTATACAGCACTAAACACTGAATTATTTGGCTGGGTTATAGAAAACCTCATTAAAAATGCGATTGATGCCATGTTAGGAAAAGGCGAATTAGCGCTGAAAATAAAAAGCAATCAAAAAAAGGTAGAAATTGCAATTTCTGATACAGGCAGAGGAATGCCTAAAAATTTGTTTAAACAAATATTTAGACCTGGTTTTACCACCAAAAAACGTGGATGGGGATTAGGATTATCGCTCTCAAAACGTATTATAGCCGATTATCATAATGGTAAAATATTTGTAAAAAAATCTGAAATTGGTAAGGGAACTACTTTTGAAATTTTGTTGGATAAAATTTAATTTCTCTTGTTACTCCTACTCAAAATTTCGACTAATCTTTTCAGCCAAAACAACAAATTCATCACTTGTTAATTTCACTTTATGTGTAAACTGCATATCTACCATTTCGTTTGTAGGCACTAAATGCACGTGAACATGGGAAACCTCTAAACCAATTACACTCATTCCTATCCGTTGGCAAGGCACAGCTTTTTCTAAAGCTTGTGCAACTCTGTAAGAAAAAACCATTAAATTTTTATATTCTTCTAAAGATAAATCGAAAATCTTGTTTTCTTCTTTTTTAGGAACCACCAAAGTGTGTCCTTTTGCATTTGGGTTAATGTCTAAAAAAGCAATAAAATTAGAGTCTTCTGCAACTTTATAACTTAGAATTTCACCTGTAATTATTTTTGTGAATATGCTCATTTTTTTTACTTTTATTTATTGGCTTTTGACTATTTACTTAAGGCTCTATGCCAAAAACTAAAAGCTATTTTTACCTAGAAATGGCTACAACTTCGAATTTCATAATTCCATTTGGCACTTGAATTTCTGCAACATCACCAACTTTTTTACCTAGTAAACCTTTGCCAATTGGAGAATTTACAGACAATTTTCCGTTTCTCACATCCGTTTCAGAATCCGCTACTAAAAGGTAGGCAAACTCCATTCCGTTAGCAGCATTTTTTATTTTCACTTTAGAATGAATCAATATTTTTGTAGTATCTAATTGGCTTTCATCTAAAATACGAGCGTTTGAAATGACATTTTTCAATTTTGCGATTTTAAACTCTAAATGAGATTGCTCTTCCTTTGCTGCATGATATTCTGCATTTTCACTCAAATCACCTTTATCTCTCGCATCCGCAATTTCTTGCGTTACTCTTGGTCTTTCTACTTGCTCTAGTTGCAACAATTCATCTTTCAATTTCCTTAATCCTGCTTCCGAATAATAAGATATCTCACTCATAGTTTCTTAATTTAAAAAATCCCATTGCCTAAAAGGAATGAGATTGAGTCACAAATATACAAAATATTTGTAACTTGTAATCGTTTTTATAAAAAACGCAACGCTCATATGTATAAAAAAATGATGCTTATAATTTGTTTCAGTTTGTTTATAAACTGTTCAGACACAACAAATTTAACTAACTGTATTCGATCTGTTAATTTGAGTTTTATTACAGATTTAAACAACCCTGCATTGATAAATGCGCAAACTCCCGGCGGTTTTGCAGAACTTCCTGGAGGTGTTAAAGGCATTCTACTATTTAATAAAAATGGAAAGGATTTTGTAGCTTTCGATAAACTTTGTCCAAAAAACGAGTGTGAGACTCCAATGATTTTTGAAAATAGACTTTTAGAATGCATTTGTCATGAAAGTAAATATAGCTTAGATTTTGGTGGTGGACCGCAAACGGATGGTTTTGAATGCCCCGCAATTCAGTATAATGTTACAAAAAATGGAAGTTCAATTCGAATCAGTAACTTTTAGTAGCTTCTTGTACTTTAGATGATTATTTTTGCTGAATACAAAACTTTACAAAGTGATAAACTATTTCTCTTCAGATTTTAAATTAGGTATTTTAGGGGGTGGTCAATTAGGTAGAATGCTACTGGCAGAAACTCAAAAATTAGACATACATACTTCAATTTTAGACAATAATAAAAATGCTCCTTGTGCAGAAATCTGCAACACTTTTGTGGTGGGAGATTTGTTAGATTATGAAACTATTTACAACTTTGGTAAAACCGTTAATTTGTTAACCATTGAAATTGAAAATGTAAATTTAGATGCGTTAGACAAATTAGAAGATGAAGGATTAAGCATTTATCCTAAACCCAAAAATTTGCGAATTATTCAAAGTAAAGCAAGGCAGAAAAAATTTTATGTCGATACTCAAATACCCACGGCAGAATTTTCTCACTATGCGTATTTAGAAGAATTAAAACATTCTTATGAAAACGATATTATCAATTTCCCTTTTGTATGGAAAGCAGCCCGCTTTGGTTATGACGGAAATGGTGTAAAAATTGTTAGAAATATCGAAGATTTAAACAGCTTGCCAAATGTTGAATGTATTACAGAAAAATTAATTCCTTTTAAGAATGAATTGGCGGTAATTGTTGCCAGAAATACTGCTGGCGAAGTGAAAACATATCCTGTTGTAGAAATGGAATTTCATCCAGAAGCGAACCAAGTAGAATATGTAATTTGCCCTGCAAGAATCGATTTTAAAGTTGCTGAAAAAGCGAAAGAAGTTGCCTTAAAAGTAGTCCGTGAATTAGACTTTGTAGGTTTGTTAGCGGTAGAACTGTTTCAAACAGTAGATGATAAAATTTTAGTAAATGAAGTGGCTCCAAGACCTCATAATTCTGG
>TARA_B110000240_G_scaffold26605_1_pt1 | contig 11181 bp, 8 predicted proteins | sample TARA_B110000240 | Tara Oceans TARA_B110000240 (sample SAMEA4397611) | marine metagenome | biome: Polar Biome; feature: [DCM] deep chlorophyll maximum layer (ENVO:01000326); material: water (ENVO:00002006), including particulate matter (ENVO:01000060) such as... | depth 17 m | reverse complement strand
CTTGCACCTGCCATTCCGTAGGCTTTGGAGAAGGTCCGCATTCGGATCACATTTTCAGTCTCTGGACGCAATGCTGGTGCAGTGCCCGCAGGCGCTAATTCCACATAGGCCTCATCAAGCACAAGTAGGGTTGTTTTGGGCAAGGCATCCATTAATTTCTGTACCGTATCGGCGCTATGCCAACTGCCCATCGGATTATCAGGATTGGCAAAATAAACCATTTTCGCCCCAACATCTTGGGCTTTGGCAGTGAGTGCTAACGGATCTTCATGGTCCGTCTTGTAGGGTACCATATGTAAAGTGCCACCAAAGCCTGATACGTGGAAATTAAACGTTGGATAACTACCTTTAGACGTTACTACTGCGGTGCCTGGCTCCACTATTAAACGCACGAGATATGACAGCAGTCCATCTATTCCTTCGCCAATCATAATATGACTGGGGTCAATTCCGTGATGCACAGCAAGTGCCTGGCGAAGATCATAGTTTTCTGGATCGCCGTACTTCCAGACCTCAATTGCAGCTTGCCCCATAGCTACAATAGCGCGGGGAGATGGGCCAAAGACACTTTCATTAGCCCCCAAACGCGCCACAAATTCCCGACCCATCGCTCGCTCCTGAGTTTCTGGTCCCACGAAAGGCACAGTAGAGGGCAGGGTTTCGGCCAATGGCGTGAGTGCAATCTTGGTCATAGGGTTGCTCCTTGGACGGTATGTCGGATCCTAGTTTCTAATATTAAACAATTTCAGCCAGTCGCGCTAATGCCTCTGACAGCTTTTGCTCCTCTTCTTCACGGGCGGCCAAATTGGCCTGAGTTTCCGCCAAGACTTCTGGCGGAGCAGACGCTGCGAATTTTGGGTTACCTAGCCTGCCTCGCAATCCGCCAAGTTCTTTGGCCAATTTACCCATATTTTTTTCTAAACGCGCTTTTTCAGCGGCAACGTCGATGATATCGGCTAACGGTAGGCCGAAGGTGGCATGGGGTGCAGAAACTGTAATAGCGCCCTTTGGCATCTCTACGGCGATGGTTATTTCTGTGATCCGGGCCATTTGCTGGATTTGTGCCATATTGGCGGCCAAGGCTGCGCTGCCGGCTGCATCGTTTTGTACCTGTACCAAAGGCACTTTGGCCCCTGCTGGCACATTCATTTGCGCACGAGCAGACCGGATTGCATCTATTAGCGCAATTGCCCAGCTGATCTCGGCTGCGGCGGCCTCATCGACCAGTTCGTGCCCGTAGCTTGGCCAGTCTTGGTGCACCAACATTGTGCTACGCGGCGCAGTGATGCTCCAAAGCTCCTCAGTGATAAAGGGCATAATTGGGTGAAGCAGAGTCATGCTTTGCTCTAGCACCCAAGCTAAGGTGGTCTGGGTTTCCAATCGGCCTGCGTCTCCGCTGGAATGATCGTCTTTTAGGATAGGTTTGGACAACTCCAGATACCTGTCGCAGACTGAGCCCCAAACGAACGCATATAGTGCCGAGGCAGCATCGTTGAACCGATAACCATCAAGTGCTGCATCCACAGCCACCCGGACTCGTCCCACTTCTCCAATAATCCATTTGTTTAAGGCTAGCGCAGGAACCGGCGTCGCATCGCTGCGGTGCTGGAATGCCTCGTTATATTCTGCAAATGAGCATGCGTTCCACAGCTTTGTACCAAAATTACGATAACCCGCAATCCGTTGCATATCCAGCTTCAACACCCCACCGAGAGATGCCATAGACGCATTGGTGAAGCGCAAAGCATCGGCGCCGAATTCGTCAATGATCTCCAAAGGATCTACCACGTTTCCGGTAGATTTACTCATTTTTTTGCCTTTGGCATCGCGCACCAGACCATGAAGGTAAATGGTGTTGAACGGTACCTTATCCACTACGGCCAGTTGCATCATCATCATGCGTGCCACCCAGAAAAACAAGATATCAGAACCTGTAATCAAATCGGTGGTGGGAAAGAAGCGTTGCAGAATATCATTTTTAGCATCAACTTCCGCGTCCCCAGTCCAGCCTAATGTGCCGATTGGCCACAGTCCGGATGAAAACCAAGTGTCGAGTACGTCGGGATCACGGGTTAGGGCAGCATTAGGGCCAGCTTGTTTTTGTGCCTCGGCTTCGGTAGCGGCGCAGTATTGTGTACCGGTATCGTCAAACCACACTGGAATTTGATGGCCCCACCATAATTGCCGTGAAATACACCAAGGCTCAATATTTTCTAGCCAGTGATAATAAACCTTCTTTTCTGACTCTGGAAGTACTTTGACCGTGCCATCACGCACCGCTGCTAAAGCGGGCTCCACGATTTTGGTGGTGTCTACAAACCATTGATCGGTTAGCATGGGTTCGATAACCACTTTGGAGCGGTCACCGAAAGGCTGCATTATAGATTTATTTTCAATCTTAGGGCGCTGTTCGGTGGTCTCCAGACCCTCTGCGTCCATAACAGTGAAACTTTCCATAACGGCCAGCCCTTCGGCGGTGATATCGGCCACTATCCTCTTGCGAGCTTCAAAGCGTTCCATGCCACGGTACTCTTCGGGCACTAGGTTCATCGCAGCGATTTTGGCCACGTCAAAGCTTTCCTCGCCATTGGCAATACGCTGCGCGGTCGCGGCTTGCTCCACGTAGGACAGGCCATCGGCGCGCATATTGGCTTTGGTGTCCATGAGATTATACATTGGAATACTGCCGCGCTTTGCGACTTGGTAGTCGTTGAAATCATGTGCGCCAGTAATTTTTACCGCACCTGATCCAAAATCTTTATCTGGGTATTCATCTGTGATTATTGGAATTAATCGACGCTGGGCCTTTGGCCCTACTGGAATTTCACATAGCATTCCAATGATTGGCGCGTAACGCTCATCCGATGGGTGAACAGCGACAGCCCCATCACCCAATATAGTCTCAGGACGGGTGGTTGCGATGGAGATATAATCTCGCTGCTCTTCAAGTGTGATTGCTCCATCTTCGTCTTTTTCGATATAAGTATACGTGGCCCCGCCAGCCAGTGGGTATTTGAAATGCCACATGTGCCCGGCTACTTCGATATTCTCCACCTCCAAATCAGAAATGGCTGTCTCAAAGTGTGGATCCCAATTGACCAGACGTTTGCCACGATAAATGAGGCCTTTGTTATACATCTCAACAAAAACTTTAATCACGGCATCATGAAAGTTAGGGCTGTTTTCATGGCCTATGCGGGTGTCCCCTTGCGCACCGGCCATGGTGAAAGCGGTCCTTTCCCAATCACAAGAGGCGCCAAGCCGCTTGAGTTGGTTCACAATCGTGCCGCCAGAGTGTTCTTTCCATTCCCAAATTTTTTCTAGGAATTTTTCACGACCCAATTCGACACGTCCAGGTTGCTGGGTCTGTGCCAATTGGCGTTCCACAACCATTTGAGTTGCAATGCCCGCGTGATCGGTTCCTGCTTGCCAAAGGGTGTCGAAACCACGCATTCGGTGCCAGCGCACAAGAATATCTTGCAGTGTGTTATTAAAGGCATGGCCCATATGTAGAACGCCGGTCACATTCGGTGGTGGGATCATAATGCAGTAGCTTGAAGCCCCAGGCTTAGCGTTTGCGCCTGCGGTAAAGCAGCCCGCAGTTTCCCAAGCCTTGTAAAGTCGACCTTCTGCTTCTGCCGCGTTGAATTTTTCCATAGCCATTTGATAGGTACCCTTCGAATTTATACTCGAATACCCATTTCTATAAGCGAGTAAAAGCCCTTGGTTTTGAACATAGGCTGTTAACCTATCATAGGTTCCCGCGCACCAGGGCGAATGACTGCTTTATCATAGGCTTGACGTGCAAAAACCTCTTGCACTCGGGACTCAAAATGACTGATTGGTAGGGTATCATACTCCGGATCAAAGCTGTTTTGGTCCCAACGTCCACAAAAGTTTTTACAATCATCAAAATAAATATGCCCGCGATAGATTTCGCGTTTGTCCGGATTGCCTCCCACATGTTGCCCGTAGTAGACCATTTGGAAGTCTCCGTGCTTCTCTACAACCCAGCTGCATTGTTCCCGCACGAAGGGACGCAAAATTGTGGCTGCATATTCATCGTGATTATAGGGGGCGAAAATGTCGCCAATATCATGCAAAAGGGTGGAGACAATCCAGTCGGTATCTGCCCCATCGCGTTCAGCCCTCGTGGCTGATTGTAATGAATGGTCCAGCCGAGTGATCTGATACCCAGATAAGCCCTCATCAAGCTCTATCAACGCTTTGAGTAGCCTGCTAGCTGTGCCTTTGGCGTGTGCGACTTCATGATCTGTCAAGAACGCGTAATCTGCAGCATCACCATCCGTCATGGCACGAAATTTTACATGGTCCATTATGAGTACATCGCTGTGTTGCCCTTAGCTCCAGCCATCATGACTTGTGCTTGGTCTTCTCTAATTTTCTCGTAGTTTAAGAGATCGTCCAGATGAAACAAGCCCTTTGGTGGTGCGCAGAGTGTGGAGTTCCCTCTGTCACAGTTGCCGCGCATTGGCACCCCATAATCGCGTACTTCATTAGACTTGCTAACGTGGGGGCTGATATAACGGATTACAACGCCAATTTGGCGTTCGTCTGTGGTATTTGGTCCCGATCCATGGATCATCAATCCGTGATGCAGGCTCAACTCTCTTGTGATCAAAGCACCGCAAGTTTTGTCTTGTTCGGCCACATCTACTTTGATCTCTTGGCCGCGTGAGAGAAGGTTAAGCTCATCAAAGCTGTCTTCATGGGGAATGATTGTGGTTTTATGACTACCTTTGACGAACTCCACTCAGCCACTTTGTTTGCTGGCGGGCGAAAGGGCCAGCCAGGCTGTGAAAATGCCATCAATCTCGCCCAAACCCCAATACGCTAAATCCTGATGCATAGTTACCAAATGTTTGTTTGAGATTCCTTGGTTAAAACTCTGTCGAATAAAGCATGATATCAGGGCCTAAAACACCCTCAACCACATCCAAAATTGCAGGGTGGGCTGCAATGTCGTGGGCGATCGGCATTACGACATGGGCGTTAACCCGTTTGTACACGTTTAAAGGCCGTGACAGGCCATTGTCGAGCTAGTCACTCTCAATAGTTTCTAGTTCGTCGCGCCACGCTTTGCATTGCTCAAATGAAATGGCTGGAATTGACAAAGGTACCCATCATCCCAATATTGCTGTTTTTGTTCTACTTTAAGGTAATTTTTATTATTGGGGCTCTGCATCAGAGCCTCCATATTGTCTGTGAACTCGGCCATAGCTTAAAGCAACGGTCTCGCCAGAAACCGACATGGTTAAAAAAATGTTATATTCACTGGACAGTGCAGGCGTGGTTGATAGTATTTGTCTGCAAATAGGAGCATCTTGCGTGGAAAAATTTGGAAAGAGCCAATCTGTTGAACGGCGTGAAGACGATCGGTTTTTAACTGGTTTAGGACGATATGTTGATGACACAACGCCTGAAGGCGCTCTGCATGGCTATGTGTTCCGCTCGCCCTATGCACACGGGATAATTACCTCCCTAGATGTTAAGGCTGCTCAAGCGGCGGCGGGTGTCCATTTAGTGCTCACCGCGAAAACCTTGGAGACGGCTGGCGTTCATTCCAAGATGGAAGCTAGCCTGCTGAAAAACCAAGATGGCCAAATGGCACCCAACACAGACCGGTTTTTATTGGCAAAAGACAAGGTGCGGTTCGTGGGTGAGCCCGTGGCTATGGTCTTTGCGCAGAGTTTGGGGCAAGCGCGTGCTGCGGCAGAGATGATCTTACTCGAGATTGACGATCTCCCGGTGCATATGGATCTTCAAACTGGTGGGGTGGCATTGCATGAAGCAGCGCCAGATAATGTGGCCTTTGATTGGGCTATGGGGGATCTCGCTCAAATGGAGGCAGCTAAATCAAAAGCAGCCCATGTGCTGAGCTTTGAGATTGCCGACAACCGGATCATCTGCAACTCTATGGAACCACGCGGATGTTGGGCCAATATGGAAGATGGTCGGTTGCACCTTTGCGTTAATGGTCAAGGTGTTTGGCCGCAAAAAACGCAATTGGCAAATATGTTTGATCTGCCTGAGACTGAGGTTCGTGTAACCAACCCTGATGTGGGTGGTGGTTTTGGGATGAAGGGTATGAGCTATCCGGAATACTTCCTGACAGCCCAAGCTACCCGCATGCTCGATAGGCCCGTTAGGTGGATGTCGGATAGGTCTGAAGCGATGCTGTCGGACAATGCGGGCCGCGATTTAACCTCCACCGCCACGTTGGCGCTGAATTCTGATTTGAAAATTATCGGCTATCAAGTGCAATCCATCGCCAATATGGGCGCTTATTCCGGTCAATTTGCCCAACCCATCCAAACTCAGTTATTTTCCAAAGTACTGACTGGGCTTTATGATATTCCAGTGGCGTATTTGCAGGTAACCGGGGTTTATACGAACACAACCCAAGTAGATGCCTATCGTGGCGCTGGGCGGCCTGAAGCTATCTATGTCTTAGAACGTGCCATGGATTACGCCGCTCGTGCGTTGAAAGTGAATCCTTGGGACTTCAGGCGCTTGAACTTCATTCCGCAAGAAGGTTTCCCGTATAAAACTGCTAGCAAAGTCAGCTATGACGTTGGAGATTTTCATAGTGTTTTGGATAAGGTTGTCGAGAAATGTGATCTAGCAAGTTTTGCCGCGCGCCAGGCGGAAAGTGCTGCAAAAGGCCTGCTGCGTGGCATGGGCCTGTGTTGCTATATTGAAAGTATTCTCGGCGACCCTACTGAAACCTCTCGTGTGGTGTTTAACGAGGATGGCAGCGTAGACCTGTTTGTGGGTACCCAGTCAAATGGACAGGGCCACGAGACCGTTTATGCTCAATATCTAGCTGATCAAACTGGCCTACCAGTCGAGATGATCCATGTAATTCAAGGAGATAGTGACAAAATTCCAATAGGTGGTGGCACAGGTGGATCTCGCTCAACTACGGTGCAAAACACCGCTACATTGGCTTTGGTTGGGGTATTGGTCCAGCGGTATGCAGCGTTCTTAGCCCAACGCCATAATTCACCTGTGAGCTCTGTCAGCTTTGATGATGAGGTGTTTCGGATTGAGGGTTCTAATGTTGTGTTCAGTCTTATGGATGTGGCCGACTTGGCGCGGGCTGAGGGAGAGTTAGGACTTCTTGATATGACGCAATCAGCAACGCTTGATGATCTTAGCTTCCCAAACGGTGCTCATGTGGCTGAAGTTGAGATTGATCCTGAAACTGGGCAAGCTAACGTTGTACGATACGTGATTGTCGATGATTTTGGATATTTGCTAAATCCAATGTTGGTGGAGGGGCAGGTGCACGGTGGAGTAGTGCAGGGTCTGGGTCAAGCTATGATGGAGCATGTGGTCTATGATGAAAACGGCCAGTTGTTGACCGCAAGCTTTATGGACTATGGTATGCCGCGTGCTGGTGATGTGCCAATGTTTGATTTTAATTCGGTTGTGGTGCCCTCCACCGCAAATCCAATTGGGATGAAGGGCTGTGGTGAAGCGGGTACCATTGGATCCATGGCTGCAGTTTCTAACGCTGTGATGGATGCTTTGGCGGGACGTGGTGTTACACGGGCTGATATGCCTTTTACACCGCAGCGAGTTTGGTCGATGCTGCAAGCGGCAGCGTAGGCTGGAATGTATCATTAGTAATGGCTGTGTTGAAAAATTAAAAAGCCGCCAAAGCTTTAAATTCCTGTGTCAACTGAAGCGGTAAAGCTTTTTATATTGCAAAAGGAACCTCATTATGGCCTTTGATCCCGGTGAGGGCAAGGAGGGTAATCTATCCTTTAAAAGGTTTATGATGTCAGCTAATTTTTATGATAATGCAGGTGGTTGAGCCTGTGGCATAGATTTTGCCATCCTCCACCCCACGGATTTCTCCGGCCGCAACGCCTGTAGACCGGCCGACATGTTGCACCCAGCCACGAGCAGCCACTTTCATTCCGATGGGGATGCTTCGAGTGATATTTACCTTATATTCAAGAGTGGTATACATGCTTCCCTTGGGAACTTTGGTCATTACGGCGCAGGCCATGCAGCTATCCAAAACTGTACCATACCAACCACCATGCAATTTACCCATAGGGTTGGTATGATCAAATTCTGGTGTACCAATAAAGGTGATCTCACCGTCCAACACTTCTACCAGGTCATAGTTTAAGACCCTTGCAATAGGTGGGCGGGGAATTGTGCCGTCACGAATTGCCAACATGAACTCAAGGCCTGACAACGATAGCAATTTTACGCGGTCTGGTAGGTCAGAGATCGAGGTCGCATCTGGCATTTGGTGTCCCTTGATTAGTTATTCTTTCTAGCGCGCCGCTTCGTAGGCTTCAAGCAACTTGAGGCCGGTTATTGTTTGAGACCTTGCTAATAGTGGCGCAAATTGTGGCTACAACTGTTTTGTGGTTCATGGTGTAAAGATGCAGCTTACCAACGCCGTTTTTTAATAACTTGTCACAAAGCTCTATGGCTTGAGTTCTAGATCATTCGATCTGTGCGGTCTTTGCGGGTGGCTCGTGCAAAGACTTTAGTTAGTTCCGGTGCGATATAGGCAGCCCAATCGTGGGCCATCGATTGGGCTGCCCTCCAGTTTGCTATGGGAAAAATTCAAATGAAATATCGGTCATGGGATCTTCGGTAATATGGAGGCTAAATTGACATTTTTCTAAATCTGATTATGAATGTTATTCATATAATTCAATTTTTTTATGTGGAATTTTACAAATGTATTTTGAGTTGCGGCACCTTCGTGCTGTACGTGCGATCCATAGATCAGGGGGCCTTTCCAAGGCCGCTGACATATTGCACCTAACACAATCTGCTTTATCTCATCAAATCAGAGGCCTAGAAAATCAAGTCGGTGTTGACCTATTTGTTAGGCGTACCAAGCCTTTAAAGCTTTCGGCAGCTGGAATGCGGATGCTTAAACTGGCGGATCGAGTTCTTCCAGAAATTGATGCGACCGAAGAAGAATTTCGTGCGTTACTATCTGGAAAGACTGGGCGCTTGCACATTGCAATTGAATGCCATGCTTGTTTTGAGTGGTTATTTCCTGTGTTGGATGCGTTTCGCAAAGCCTGGCCGGATGTTGATGTAGATATTCGTCCAGGGTTAGCCTTTGATGCATTGCCTGCGTTAGCTCGTGAAGAGGTGGATCTGGTGGTGTCGTCCGATCCGGAGCAACACCCTGATTTAGAATTCTCGCCCTTGTTTGATTATGAGCCTGTTTTTGTTGCTTCAAGTCAACATGTGTTAGCGCAAAAGAAATGGATTGAAGCGCAGGACTTTTGTGATGAAACTTTGATTACCTATCCGGTAAATAGATCTCGGCTTGATGTTTTTTCTCAGCTCTTGATGCCCGCAAAGGTTGAGCCTCGCGCTATCCGTCAGGTTGAGCTTACAGCTGTGATCTTGCTTTTGGTTGCGTCAAATCGTGGCGTTGCAGTGTTGCCGGATTGGGTGGTGCGTGAGGTGCGCTATAATTCAGATTATATCACTCGGCCGCTCACGGAGAAAGGCCTCACCCGCAGGCTGTATGCGGCCACCCGCTCAGAAGACACTATAAAGCCCTTTATGGCGCATCTGTTGAAACTGGCTCGAACAGTGCCGGTGAAATGGCAGCGCAGCTAGCCCTTGGCAAGTCCGCCTTGGAGGCGTATAGCCCACCCCTGATCTGCAGGAGTATCATCATGGCGCAAAGTGCAAATATGAACGTAATGATCGCGACAGCTCGAAAGGCTGGCCGAGCATTAGCAAAAGATTTCCGCGAAGTCGCTAACCTGCAGGTGTCGGTAAAAGGGGCTGCTGATTTTGTATCACGTGCAGACATGCATGCTGACCAAGTGGTCAAAGAAGAATTGATCGCAGCGCGACCAACCTACGGGTTTTTTGCTGCGGAACGCAGTGAAATTGACGGCAAAGATCCAACTCGTCGTTGGATTGTAGATCCAATGGTTGGTGTTACAAATTTTCAGCACGGCATACCTCACTATGCAGTAACAATTGCGCTTGAGCACAAAGGTGACATCATAGCTGGTGTGATCTATGATGCGGCGCAAGACGAATGCTTTTTTGCGGAAAAAGGTCAGGGTGCTTGGATGAACGAAACTCGTATGCGAGTTTCAGGTCGTCGCACTATGTCTGATTGTGTGTTTGCTACAGGTATGCCCAGTGCAGGCCGCTCTGATCTCCCACAAACACTGATGGATTTGGCGCAAATTCTACCTATATCTTCTGGCGTTCGAAATTTGGGTGCTCCGGCGTTAGATTTGGCCTATGTGGCAGCAGGTCGAGTCGATGGGTTTTGGGAACGCAGATTGAAAGTATGGGATCTTGCCGCTGGTATTATTATCCTTAAAGAAGCTGGCGGATTTGCGGAATCCATCAATGTAGGTGGAAACATGTTGGAAGATGGTACGGTTATCGCTTCCAACGACCAAATTTTTCCGCAACTTGCCAAAGCAATTCGCAAAGGTAGTTAAGTTCTATATGCATATGACTTGACAGATGCGCCTAATGGACCACCATCAATCGATGAAATATCTATTTATATTGCTCATCATTAGTGCCGCAGGCGTTGGATATGCGGATTGCCCTAATAATCCGCCGATTACGGCAGCCTTAAATCAGGCCTATCACAACCTTCAATCCTCAAAATTGCCATCAGATTCACATGCAGTCACAGATAAGCTCTGGCGGCTTTGGACCCAAGCACCTGATGGTAAGTCGCAGCGGCTTCTGAACAGCGGTATGCTTAGTATACGTCAAGGTAATCTGCAGGCTGCAGAAGCCCATTTAACTGCTCTAATTACTTATTGCCCAGGCTATGCCGAAGGGCACAACCAGCGAGCTTTAGCTCGTTATTTGGCTTTTGATTTTGAAGGCTCTTTAGTGGATTTGGCCCGCGTGCTTTCTATTCAACCCAGGCATTTGGGTGCTCTCTCTGGCAAAGGACTGACGCATTTAGCTCTTGGGCAAGAGGCCAAAGCTGAATTTTTTTTTCGAAAAGCACTATCTCTCAACCGGTTCATGCCGGAGCGGGGCTTAATCCCAAATTTAGGCACTGATTTATAAAGAATTTGTCTTTACACGCCTCGCGTTTTGCCTATGTTCGCGATTGTGCCCTCGTGATGGAATGGTAGACATAGAGGACTTAAAATCCTCAGGCTTAAC
>TARA_B110000240_G_scaffold198314_1_pt1 | contig 11227 bp, 7 predicted proteins | sample TARA_B110000240 | Tara Oceans TARA_B110000240 (sample SAMEA4397611) | marine metagenome | biome: Polar Biome; feature: [DCM] deep chlorophyll maximum layer (ENVO:01000326); material: water (ENVO:00002006), including particulate matter (ENVO:01000060) such as... | depth 17 m | reverse complement strand
CCAGAGACCATTAGTTTCAATTCTCCTCCCAAGGCAGCTTGCCATTTAGAGAAAATAAGTTTGCGTGCGACGCCTAGTTGCTTCTCATACCACCAACCATTTGCCCCATAAGGTTCATATCTTAAACCCAAGTTTACAGCCCAGAAAAATAGTTTCTTTTTTATTCCTGATAAATCCTCACCTTTAAGAATGATCTTATCATATATTTTTTCATACAAACGCGGGACAGCCGTCATTACATTTGGTTTAATATCTTGGGCGTTTTCGGTTAGTTTTTCTAATCCTTCAGCAAAGTAAATTTCTGTTCCACAATATTGATATAAATACAAAATCATGCGTTCAAAAATATGACAAACAGGTAAGAAGCTTAACGCTCTATCTTTCCCTTTTTCTAGAGGAACACTCTCTTCACTTGTAATAACGTTAGACACAATATTTCCATGCGATAACATGACACCTTTGGGTCTTCCAGTGGTACCAGAAGTATAAATTAAAGTAGCTAAATCTTCTGATTTTACGGCATTTTTTCTAGCTTCAACTTCGTCTTGATTGGCTATATCTATTCCTAATTCTAAAACTTCTTTCCAACTTTTTTCACCATCAATATCATCAAAAGTAAAGACTCCTTTAAGCTTTGTATTTCCTTTAATTTCGTTTAACTTTTCTATGATGGTAATATCTGAAACGAAGCAGTAAATAGCTTCAGAATGATTTAAAACATATTCATAATCTTCTTTAGAAATTGTTGGGTAAATGGGCACGGTTTGCGCGCCTGTTTGCAGAACACCAATGTCACAAACATTCCATTCTGTTCTATTTGTGGTAGAAATTATGGCGATTTTATCATTCGGTTGAATACCTAGTTTTAGTAAACCTCTACTCAATTGATTGGATTTATCCACATAGTCTTGAGAAGAAATAGATTTCCATTCACCATTATATTTCGTTGTAAAAGCTTTTTTAAGGTTGTATTTTTCTAATTGATAATATGGAAAATCGAATAACCTAGTAATTTCTGTTGGCATATTTTCTGTTTTTATGTATTGCAAAATAGTGAAAATCCTTTAAGTTTACAAATACTTATTAATAGACTTTATATTTTACGAATTATATATTTTTTGATATAAATTTTTGTATTTTTCTATGATTACCCTTCTTTTCATTTTCATTGTTGGTGTTAAAAGACCAGCTTCTATCGACCATTCATTTGGCGTAATTTCGAATCTTTTTATGCGTTCCCATTTGCCGAAATTTTGATTATAAAAGTCTATTTCTTTTTGAATTCTATTGATGAGTTTTTCATCAGTAGTTACATTTGTAATTTTATAATCGTGGCGTGCAGCCCATTCTTTTATAAAATCAAAATTTGGCTGAATAAGAGCTGCTGGCATTTTTTCACCTTCACCAATCACCAATATTTGTTCTATAAAACGCGATTGTTTTAGCTCGCTTTCTAAAACTGCAGGAGCAATATATTTTCCTCCAGAAGTTTTAAACATTTCTTTTTTTCTGTCCGTAATTGATAAAAATCCATTCGTGTCAATTTCGCCAATATCACCAGTATGTAAATATCCATTTATAATTGTTTTGTCGGTCATTTCTTCATTTTTGTAATAGCCTAGCATTACATTGTCGCCTTTAATTAAAATTTCTCCATCAGCAGCAATTTTAATTTCTATACCTTCCAGAGGTTTACCCACAGAGCCAATTTTTAATCCATTATTTCTTAAATCATTTAAGGTTCCTCCAGGAGAAGATTCTGTCATACCATAACCTTCAAAAACATGGATGCCGGCTGCTGTAAAAACTCTTACTAATCTTTGTTGCAAAGGTGCGCTGCCAGAAACCATAAATTGTAAACTTCCTCCTAAAGCTTCTTGCCATTTAGAGAAAATAAGTTTTCTAGCAATGTTTAATTTAAAATAATAAAAAGAACTGTTTTTATTGTAGGCTTCATATTTTTCTCCCAAAGCCAAAGCCCAAAAGAATAAACTTTTTTTGAGACCAGTTAAATGCTCCCCTTTATCAACAATTTTATCAAAAATCTTTTCTAATAATCTTGGTACAACGGCTAAATAATGGGGTTTAACTTCTCTTATAGTATCCCCAATTTTTTCTATACTTTCTGCAAAATAGACCTCAAAACCCATTAATAGATTGTAGTAAGAAGCTGTTCTTTCAAATATGTGACAAATAGGTAAGTAGCTAATAATTCTTTTATTACCTTGGGATAAATCCAATCTTTTTGCAGTTTTAAAAACTGTAAAAATAATATTTTTGTGTGATAACATGACACCTTTTGGAGTTCCTGTTGTGCCAGAAGTATAAATAATTGTTGCTAAATCTGTTGGTTTTATAGCTTCTTTTAAACTCTTTATTTTAGATTGATAATCCTCTTTCTTGCCTATTTCAAGAAAAGAGTTCCAGCCATAATCCGTTTCTAAATCTTCTAAAGAAAAAACATGTTCGAGTTGGGTCTTACTTTCTATACATTTTACTTTTTGATACAAATCATCATCAGAAACAAAACAATATTTTGCATCTGAATGATTTAAAATATAAGCGTAATCTTTTTCTGAAAGTGTCGCATATAGAGGTACGTTTTGAGCGCCAATTTGTAAAATACCAATATCTAAAGAATGCCAATTAGGATTGTTATTTGTGGTAATTATTGCAATTTTATCATTTGGTTTTACGCCTAAAGATAATAAAGAGCTGCTAACTTTGTTGATGTCAGAAATATATTCTTTGGTAGAAATAGATTGCCATTGATTTTCTTTTTTATAATTGAAACATTTTTTTTGAGGAAGGTTTTCTAATTGATAGTAAGCAAAGTCAAAAATGCGAGTAATCTTATCAAACATAGTATCTTATTTTTTGACAAGTTACTAAATTGTTTTAAAGAAAAAAAGGCTGACTTTACGTCAACCTTTTTTAAACCAAGTATTTACAGTTTTATTCATTACTATTTAATAATAATTTATTAAAACTTTTACCATTTATTTTGGTGTATTTTGAGTCTATATCATAACCAACTTTCATACCTGTAATATTAAAATCACCAGAAACTTGCATATATTTAATGTTTAAATCTTCTTTGAAATTTGTGTTTTTAAAAGAAACACCATTATTAAATTTTGTGTATTTAAAAACTGCCGAATCTTTAAAAATTGAATTGGCAAAACTTACATTTTTATCAAAAGTAGCGTTTTTAAAAGTTGATATTTCAGAAAAATTTGTGCTCGAAAAACTAATGCCTCCATCAAATTTAGCATATTTAAAGGTGCTATCATCGTCAAAATTTGTACCGGAGAAGTCTGTGTTTCTCTCAAAACGAGAATATTTAAACATTGCTTTTCTTTTAAAATTACAGTTCTTAAAAAGCACTTCATCTTCAAAATCTGCTGTAAAAGTATAACCAGAATCTTCATCAGGAATATAGGCTAAAACATCATCTTTAAAGGTACAGTTTACGAAAGAGATTTTTACGTCAATTAAGTTTTTAACGTTATTATCAGATCCACCATTATTCCACCAGCTATTTTTTTTATTTTTTTGTAATTTACTTAATGTTTCATCCATATAAGTGAAATCGAGAACTCCAACAATAGTTGCATTCTGATAAGATATCGTTTTACCTGTTTTTATCGCTGTCATAATATCGGATGCTTCTACTGTTTTTTGAGCAAAAGAAATTGTCGATATTAAAAATAAACTTAAAGCGAGCGAACTAATTTTATTTTTCATTATGTAGGTTTTATGTGCTATTTTAAGGACAGATTTAAAGTTGATTTGTGACAGTTTAAGAAATAAAAGTCAGTATAAATGTTGTTTTTTCTTCTAAGGACGTAAACTGAATTGTGCCATTATGAGCCTCCATAATACTTTTAGAGAGCGTCAAGCCAATACCAGAGCCATTTTTACGAGTCGTAAAATATGGAATAAAAACATTGTCTTTAATTTCATCAGAAATACCAATTCCGTTATCTGTAATAGATACATGCGTCCGTTTATTATTCGATGAAATATTAATTTTAATGGTTGCATTCACAATTTCTTTAAAAGCATGTAAGGAGTTTGAAATAAGGTTTATAAGTACTTGTTCAATTTGCTGTTTATCTGCGTTAACTATATGATAATCGGTTGTTTTAAAATCGACTTCAATATTTTTAGCTAAAAATTCTTGTTCAAAAAGCAGCAAGGTGTTTTTAATAATTTCGGTGAGTTCAACTCCCTTTTTTTGTGGCAAAGGTAATTCTGCTAATTTTCTATAGGTATCAACAAATGCGGTTAAATGATGTGAGCGCCGTTTGATGATTTTTAATCCTTGGGATAATTCTTCAATCGTATCTTCATCGGTATTTTCTTCTTGCAATAAAGAATCTAAATTTTCTGCCAAACTACTAATCGGAGTGATGGTATTAATAATCTCATGAGACATTACATTCATTAATTTATACCAGGCTTCTTTTTCTTTTTTATCTATCAATTGTTGAATGGTTTCTAATGAAACTACTAAATATTCAAATTCGTTGGTTTGGGTGACCGCTGTTTTTAGGAAAAACTCTTCTTTTTCGTTATTAATGGTTAAAGAAATTGTGAGTTTGTTTTCTTCCCATTCTTTGATAAAATCTGTGAGTTTTCCGATTTTTTTGTTGAGTAAATTCCAGTTATAAAACTTCGGAATTTTTAAAAAATCAGTAAATGCTTTATTAATTTGAAAAACAGTAATTTTTCCACTATTATTTCTTTTAAGAATTAAAATTCCGATGCCTAAACTTTCTATAATATTGGTAAAAATCAATTTTTCGGATGTTTTCTGGAGACTTAATTTTCTATGTTTCTCTAATAATAGTGCCGTTTTATTATGTAATGGATTTTTTCTTTTTTCTGATGAAATGGTGTTTGAATAATCGTCATATAACAAACAGTCCATCGATTTTTCTATATCGTTGAATAATTTATTAAGAAAATCTATCAATAGAAATAATTGAAAAATAGCTAATAATAAAAAGCCAATGGTATTTACGATATAGGAATTTGAGAAACTGTAAAAGACAATAATTCCATTAAGAGCAATTAATAAAACTCGAACAATAATTTGTATGTATTGTGGTTTTCCCATTTATAATTGATGTTTTTCTAATCTTCTGTACAAAGCGGCTCTTGTGAGGCCTAAATCTTTTGCAGCTCTAGAAATATTACCTTTATGTTTTTTTATTGCTTGCTGTATTAGTAATTTTTCAGTTTCTTCTAAATTTAAGCTATTTTCTGTATGCACGTTTATTTTCTTTGCAGAAAAATGCAAATCTTCCGGCATAATTGTATCGTTATCAGTAATAATTACTGCACGTTCAACAATATGTTCGATTTCCCTAATATTTCCAGGCCAACTATAATTTTTTAATCCTGTGATCGCTTCTTTGCTAAAACCTTCAATCTTTTTTCTATATTTTTGATTCAGTTTTCTTAAGAAATGGTTGGCTAACAATTGGATGTCTTCTCTCCGGTTTCGAAGCGGAGGCAAGTTCAATTCAATGGTATTAATTCTAAACAATAAATCTTGTCTAAACGATTGTTCTTCTACCATTTCATGAATTGGCGCATTGGTGGCACAAATAATACGAACATCTAAAACGCGTTCTTTTCCTTCTCCTAAACGTGTAATTTTTCTATTCTGAATAACCGTTAGTAATTTGGATTGTAAATGAAGCGGAATGTTGCCAATTTCATCTAAAAAAATCGTTCCGCCTTTGGCGAGTTCAAAGCGTCCTAAAGTATCTTTTTGTGCATCCGTAAAAGCTCCTTTTGCATAGCCGAACAATTCACTTTCAAATAAACTTTCATTTAAAGAACCTAAATCTACATGAATAAAAGGATGATTTTTACGTTCTGATTGTAAATGTATTTCTTTAGCAAACACATATTTTCCTGTTCCGTTTTCGCCTAAAATTAAAATATTAGCATCTGTTGGCGCAACTTTTTGAACCATTTTAACAGCAGATTGCATTGCCGGAGAATTTCCGATAATATGTTCTGTTTGTTGATGAAAATCTTGGTCTTGTTGTTTTTGTACCGTTTGTAGTTGTGTGTTTTTTCGTTTAGAGCGCGATAATTCTAAACCTGCATTTACAACACCATATAATTTTTCTGTGTTCCACGGTTTTAGTATGAAATCTGTTGCACCTTGTTTGATGGCCTCTACCGCTAAATTGACACTTCCAAAAGCCGTCATTAATATAACGGTAGTTTCCGGGCTAATTTCTTTAATATGTTTTAGCCAGTACAAACCTTCTTTTCCGTCCTCGAAACCAATTCTATAATTCATGTCTAACAAAACAACATCAACAGAACTAGCTGTTAAATGATTGCTTATTTTCTTCGGATTATTAGCTGTTATTATTTCTGAAAAATATTTTTTTAAACTAATTCTTGCAGAAAATAAAATATCGTCATCATCATCAACAATTAAAATGGTAGCTTCTTTTTTTCTCATAGCACATAATTAGCAATTTGTTTGAATATGAACAAGTAAATGTTCGTTTATGAACAGTCTAAAATAGGTTAAATTATTTAAATTATTGATTTTTAAGTAATTAAATAATGATATGTGCATGGCATATTTATGGCTTTAAAGATACCAAACGAACAATATTGTAATGGATACGCAACTAAAAGCTAAAAATAAAACAACAAAGAACATACTACTTTGGGGAATTCCAGTTTTAATAATAGGTAGTGTTATTTTATTGAATTTAACACGGAAAAAACAAGTCAACTTAAAAAAAGAAGCAATCACTATTCGTGAAGTTTTTAAAGGTGATTTTGAAGATGTGGTATTGTTCAATAGTACTGTAAAGCCTAAAACATCGGTTTTAGTCAATGTAATTCAGGGAGGTTCTGTTTCAGAAATTTTTGTTGAAAGTGGACAAATGATCAAAAAAGGAACTCCTTTATTAAAAGTTTACAATCCAAATGCTGAATTAAACTATTTAACGCAGGAAACAGCCATTGTAGAACAGGTTAATAATTTAAGAAATATTCGCGTAAATATTAAAAATCAACAATTAAATTTAGACCAACAATTATTAAGTATTGATAATGATTTTAGAAATGCAAAACGCCAATATAAATTAGATTCAACCTTGTACAGTAAAGAAGTAGTGGCAAGAAATGACTATCAGAAATCTGCGCAAGAATATACCTTTCAGCAAGAAAGAAGTGGCGTCATTAAAAAAAGTTTTTTCCAAGAAAAAAAGAGCAGAAATGTGCAGTTATCTAGAATAGATGTTTCTATTCATAATATGCAAAAGAGTTTGGAATTGCTGCGCAAGAACAAAGAGAATTTTGTAGTAAAAGCACCTGTTAATGGCTTGCTGTCTTCATTCAATCCTATTTTAGGCGAAAGTTACAACCAAGGTCAGCCCGTTGGTAAAATTGATGTTTTAGATGGGTATAAATTAACAGCAAAAGTGGATGAATACTATATTTCTAAATTGCAAGAGGGCATCAATGGCCGTGTCTCCATAAATAGCAAAAATTATAATATTCGATTATCAAAAGTGTTATCAGAAGTGGTAGGTGGACAATTTCAAGTAGAACTTTTATTTAAAAATAATTCAATTCCTACGACCATCAAAAGAGGAATGTCTTTAAAAACAAAAGTCTTTTTATCAAATGATAGCAAAGCGTTGCTGATTTCAAAAGGTCAATTTTATCAAAGTACGAATGGAGCTTGGGTTTTTGTGCTCGCATCAGCAGGAAAAGCCGTAAAAAGAACTATTAAAATAGGAAGAGAGAATCCTTTTTATTATGAGGTTTTAGGAGGTTTGCAAGAAGGCGATAAAGTGATTACTTCTAGTTATGATGATTATAAGAAAGTTGAGGAGATAAATATTGAGTAGGGCTTTGAGACGCGATATGAAACAGAAAACAAGAGACACGATCCAGAAAACGGACATGAGACTTGAGATGTAAAATAATAAATAAGGGAGATGAAACAAGAAACATGAAACAAGAAGCAAGACGAGAGATAAAAAAAAGAAGTAATATTTAAGAAAATAAAATAATTTTAAAAACATAAAAAATGATAAAAATAACAGATTTAGTAAAGATTTACAGAACAGAAGAAGTAGAAACTACAGCGCTTAATAGCTTAAGTTTAACAGTAAAAGAAGGTGAATTTGTGTCGATTATGGGCGCTTCTGGTTGTGGGAAATCAACCTTATTAAATATTATTGGATTATTAGATGCCCCGAATGACGGTAGTTATCTTTTTGACGGAACTGAAGTGGCAAAGTTCACCGAAAAACAACGCGCAGGTTTACGAAAAGCAAATATTGGTTTCGTGTTTCAAAACTTTAATTTAATTGATGAATTAACCGTTTATGAAAACGTTGAATTGCCTTTAATTTATAACAGGGTAAAATCATCAGAAAGAAAACAAAGGGTAACAAAAATTTTGCAACGAATCGGAATTGCACATAGATCAAAACATTTTCCTTTACAATTGTCTGGTGGTCAGCAGCAAAGAGTTGCCGTTGCGCGAGCGCTAATTACAAATCCTAAATTAATTTTAGCCGATGAACCAACGGGGAATTTAGACAGCAAAAGTGGTAATGAAGTGATGGAATTATTAACGGAATTGCATGCAACAGGATCAACTATCGTCATGGTAACGCATTCTTCTTATGATGCACAATTTTCATCAAGAATTATCACTTTAAAGGATGGAGAAGTTATCTCTGAAAAAACAAATGAGCATAAAGTAGATGTTTTAGTGCAATAGGTATCTATCATAAAAACTAAAACAAATGTTTAAAATTTGGTTTAAAATATTTTTTAGAAATCAACAAAAAAACTGGTTAAATACGCTTATTAATATTAGCGGATTAACGCTCGGTTTAGTTGGTTTAATATTAGTGCTGTTATATTATAATGAAGAGAATTCTTATGATCAATGGAATCCTCATAAAGATGAAATTTACAAGGTTGGTCATGCTTTTTCTGATGGACAACTTTTTGACGACAGTACAAATCCTGAAGGAGCAAAATCAACAGAAATAATACCAGAAATTTCAGCTTTTTTAAATATGCCTTCTTGGTATAATAACGGTTTGTTAAAAGCAGAAAAAGAATCGTTTTACACAGAAAAAATACTTTCTAGTACACCTAATTTCTTTGAGTTTTTTCCGCATCAAATGGTAGAGGGAAGTTTAGAAAATATTTTAAAATCTAAAGATGCCATTGTGATATCAGATAAAGTTAGAAAACAACTTTTTGGACAAAAAAAAGGGTTGGGTAAGACGATTAAAATTTGGAAACAAAATTACATAATATCTGGTGTTTATCAATTGCAAACAATGTCAACGATAAAACCTGATGCGATTATTAATACATATCAGAATAAAAATTTTGTAAATAATTGGGGTGCATTTTCTAATCATACGTATTATAAAGTGAAAGAAGGTGCAAATATTAGCGCATTAGAGGAGAAACTACATCAAGTTTTTATTGATAATTATTATCAAAAAGATGCTGAAGAAAGCGGATTAACACTTGAAACGTATATGGACCAACAGGGTTCTATTCCTTTTTTAGAAAAATTAAATGGTTTTAGATTACATTCTAAAGGAGATACAGGTCCATTAGAAGGAAAAGGGAATTATCTTTTTTTGATGATTATGCTGGGGCTATCTATTTTGATTATCATTATTTCGAGCATTAATTTTATTAATTTATCGATAGCTTCTGGCAGTCAGCGAGCAAAAGAAGTAGGCGTAAAGAAATTTTTAGGAATTGGAATGAAAAATTTGAGATTTCAATATGCATTAGAAATTATTATTCAGTGTATTATTTCGTTAGTATTTGCATTATTAATTTCAGAATTAATTTTACCAACATTAAATAGTTTTTTAGGAAAGACTTTAAGTCTAGCAAATTTAAAATTAGTACTTCAAGTTTTCTTTCTAACTTTTTTAATAGCTGTTTTTATTGGCCTTTTATTTTCTTTTTACATGTCTAATTTTAAAACGATGCGGGTATTAAAAGGTGATTTTTCTAGAAATAAAAATATGGTTTTCTCTAGAAACTTAATGTTGGGTTTACAATTTATTATTTCTGGTTTTTTCTTAATTGGGGGTTTTGTAGTGCACAATCAAATAGAATATATGAACTCTAAAGAACTTGGTTTTTCTGGAGATCAAGTTTTAGTGGCAGATTTTGCTAGTAACGATGACAAATGGAAAAAATATCAATTGGTTAAAAAGGTATTTGCAAATGATCAAAATATTTTAGGGGTTTCTACAAGTTTAGAGACGCCTGGAAATGATCAAGATTTTTCTCAAGATTTGGTTCATAAAACCAATAGGGTTGATACGAAGTTTATTCCCGTAGATTTTGGTCATTTTAAAATGTTAGATATTAAAATGAAGTTGGGAAGAGCCTTTTCTGAAAAATTTGCTTCAGATAGTATTATTGGAATTATTTTGAATGAAACTGCTGTAAGAAGATTGGGATTAGAAGAACCTTTACATAAATCTATAAGAGCGTTTGGTCAAGATTTTACAGTTCTAGGGGTGGTTAAAGATTATCATATAAGCGGATTTGATAGAAAAATAAAACCAGTTTTTTACTTACATTTTAATGCTATAAATTGGTTAAGATCTAATGTACGAACTGTTCATTTTAAATTAAAGCCAGATAATATGGAGAAATCTATTGCCAAAATAGAAAAATTCTGGAGTACAGAATTAGAAACAGGATATCCATTTTCTTATCAATTTGTCAATGAACAATTTAAGAAAACCTATGAAAAATATGAGCAACAACAAACTTTATCAACGATCTTAACAATAGTGGTTATTCTTGTTGCATTATTAGGCTTATTTGCGCTGGCATCACTCACAATTCAGCAACGTTTAAAAGAAGTAGCTATTAGAAAAACATTAGGAGCCTCTGTGAAAGAAATTATGTTTCAGTTGCTTAAAATCTTCTTGAAGATTGTTCTTGTTTCTTCTTTAGTACTAATTCCTATTGCTTATTATTTTATGCAAAATTGGTTAAATAATTTTGTTTATAAGACAGAAATGCCCATCCTTCCGTTTATTATAACCCCATTCATATTATCAGTTTTAGTTTTTATGGTTGTTGGCTTAAAAGCATACAATGCTACAAAAATCGATTTAATAAAATACCTAAAATTCGAATAACGATGTTTAAAATTTGG
>TARA_B110000240_G_scaffold3194_1_pt1 | contig 11293 bp, 10 predicted proteins | sample TARA_B110000240 | Tara Oceans TARA_B110000240 (sample SAMEA4397611) | marine metagenome | biome: Polar Biome; feature: [DCM] deep chlorophyll maximum layer (ENVO:01000326); material: water (ENVO:00002006), including particulate matter (ENVO:01000060) such as... | depth 17 m | reverse complement strand
ACCGCTGAACTCGCGCTTTATGCCATGTTAATCGCGCTGAGCATTGGCGTTTCAGCTGGTGTTCTTGCGTCGATGCGACCGAATACCATGCAAGACTACCTACCTATGACGGGCGCTATGATAGGTATTTGCATGCCCTCTTTTTTGCTTGGTCCACTACTGGTATTGATTTTTGGCATTTATCTTGATTGGCTTCCTATCTCTGGCTGGGGTGATATTCCAGGAGATAAAGTGCTACCTTCAATAACCCTTGGAACAGCCTATGCAGCTTATATAGCAAGATTGTCTCGTGGTGGAATGCTCGAGGTACTATCGCAAGATTATATTCGCACAGCACGTGCAAAGGGCTTAAGTGAGACGATGGTTATCGGTAAGCATGCGTTACGAGGTGGATTAATACCTGTGGTTGCCTTCTTAGGCCCAGCATTTGCAGGATTACTCGGCGGATCATTTGTGGTAGAGACTATTTTTCAGATACCCGGACTTGGTCGATTTTATGTGCAGGCTGCGTTTAATCGTGACTACACCTTAATTCTCGGTATGACCGTGTTCTTTTCAACATTGATTATTTTGTTTAACTTACTATCCGATATGCTGGCCATTTGGTTAAACCCTAAATTACGTCACGAAATTCAGGGGAATCACTAATGAGCGACTCTATCATCACCCCAATGGACGTGATTCATGAAGAAGGAAGTTCTCTTTGGCGGGACGCATGGATTAAGCTAAGCAAGAACTATCTAGCCCTGTTGGGCCTTGCTGTTTTGGTATTATTAGTCGTTATATCGCTACTGACTCCATGGATAGCACCCTATAGTTATTCTGCACAAAACCTAGACATCGGTGCTACGGCACCCTCTCTTCAACACTGGCTCGGAACTGATGTTTTTGGTCGCGACATGCTTACGCGAATTATGTATGGCGGCAGAATATCGCTCATGGTGGGCTTCGTTGCGACCGGTGTTGCACTGGTGATAGGCATACTCTGGGGCGCCGTCGCTGGTTTTTATGGCGGACGTATCGACGCATTAATGATGAGAATCGTCGACATACTTTACGCCTTACCATTTATGATTTTTATTGTCTTATTAATGGTCGTTTTTGGCCGTAATATTTTGCTTCTATTCTTAGCCATTGGTGCAGTTGAATGGCTAACTATGGCGCGTATCGTCCGCGGGCAAGTGATGTCACTGCGCCACCAAGAGTTCGTTGAAGCCGCCAACTCATTAGGCCTCTCCCAATGGACCATTATTAGACGTCATATTATACCCAACACCTTGGGCCCAGTTATTGTATACACCACATTGACTATTCCTAGCGTAATGCTGTTAGAGGCATTTTTAAGCTTTTTAGGTCTGGGTATTCAGCCACCAGAGAGCTCTTGGGGGCTGCTGATTAGTTATGGCGTAGAGACGATGGAGGAGTATCCATGGCTACTTGTATTTCCAGGGATCGCCCTCTCGCTAACTTTGTTTGCGCTCAACTTCCTCGGCGATGGGCTGCGCGATGCCCTTGACCCACGAACCTCAAAAGACTGATCAAGGACTATTTAAATGGCACTTCTAGAGGTAAAGGAATTAAAAGTTTATTTTCACACGCGCAATGGTGTAGTCAAGGCGGTCGACAATGTTTCATTTAGCGTAGACAGTGGTAAAACCTTAGCTATTGTCGGTGAATCTGGCTCAGGCAAGTCGGTCACCTGTTATAGCCTTCTCGACCTGCTGCCTAAGCCGCCGGCGAAGATTGAAGGTGGCACGGCTATGTTCAATGGAAGCGATCTACTGAGCTGTAGTCCTGAGCAAATGCGTCATCATCGCTGTAACGATATCGCTGTGATTTTCCAAGATCCTATGACCTCCCTAAACCCCTATCTCACTGTTGGTGAGCAGCTTATAGAACCACTGATATATCACCCAAATAAAGACAAAAGGGAACGGCGAGTAAAAGCTAGACTTAAAGCGATAGCGCTATTAGATGAAGTTGGCATTGTTGACCCTGTAGCACGATTTGACTCTTACCCGCATGAATTTTCAGGCGGTATGCGTCAACGTGTGGTCATCGCTATGGCTCTAATAACAGAACCCAAGCTCCTAATTTGTGACGAGCCAACAACCGCGCTAGACGTGAGTATACAAGCCCAGATACTGCAACTCATCAAAAAACTGCAAGAAAAGCGCAATGTCGCGGTCATTTTTATCAGTCATGACCTTGGTGTTGTGGCCGGCATAGCCGACACTGTATTGGTCATGTGTAACGGCACGATAAGAGAGACTGGAAGTACCGATGATATTTTTTATAATACTCAGAATGACTACACCAAAAAATTACTAGCGGCCATTCCTGAGGGTGCAAAGACGTTACAAAATAGATCGGATGAAACACAAAAAATCATTCAAGTGGATAATCTAAAGACGTATTTCAAAAACCAATCTAACTCGAGCAGCGATCCTGCCAAACAATTTGTTAAAGCTGTTGATAATGTCAGCCTGTCGATCAATCATGGCGAGATACTAGGCTTAGTTGGTGAGTCAGGATCAGGAAAATCAACACTTGGACGGTCGATTCTTCAGCTTGTGCCCAATACGGCCGGTTCCGTTCGTTTTAAGGGTGAGACCCTAACCGGATTAAGTCAGAAGAAACTCGTCCCCTGGCGTCGTAAGATGCAAATGATCTTCCAAGACCCGTACGCCTCATTAAACCCAAGAATGACCGTTTACCAAACATTGTCGGAGCCACTGTTACACCATGGGATCGCAGACAGGGGCACAGTTAACACTCAAGTGGCTCGGCTAATGAATGAAGTTGGCCTCGCGCAGATTCAGATGCACAAATACCCGCATGAATTCTCTGGTGGGCAGCGTCAACGGATTGCTATTGGACGTGCTATCGCCACCAAACCAGAATTTATTATTGCCGATGAACCGGTATCAGCATTAGACGTCACCATTCAAGCGCAAATACTCGATTTGATTCTCTCTCTGGTCGAGCGACATGACCTAACTCTGTTATTTATCTCCCATGATCTCTCTGTCGTTCGGTACATCTCCGATCGTCTGATCGTCATGAATAAGGGTTTGATTGTTGAGTCTGGCCAGACCGAAACGCTTTGGAAGAGACCACAGCATGATTACACGCGACAGTTATTAAAAGCCGTACCTTTGGCTGACCCAAAACGTGAGCGGTTAAGGATGGCAGGCGTTTAATCCTGATCTGACAGCCTGTTTCGCAGAGATCATAGAGCACTCAACAAGTGGACTTAAATGGCGTCTGCATCCTTTAACAAAATAACGACGCAGCCATACAGCGATCACTACCATATTTGCACTATTAAGGCTTAAGAGCAGGTAATACCAGTGCCGCGCAGACCACAGTAGCCAGCGGGATTTTTGGCCAGATACTGCTGATGATAGTCTTCAGCATAATAAAAGATCGGTGCAGCAATGATCTCTGAGGTGATGGCGCCATGGCCAAGGTCTGCTAACTTAGCCTGCACGGAAAGCGCGGAAGCCTGCGCAATATCGAGCTGTTCGGCACTGGTGCAATAGATCGCTGAGCGATACTGAGAGCCCCTATCATTGCCCTGACGCATTCCCTGAGTCGGGTCATGAGATTCCCAAAATACAGACAGCAAGTTTTGATAACTGGTGACGCCGGCATCGAACACCACAAAAACCGCTTCAGTATGGCCCGTTAAACCCGAGCAGGCCTCTTCATAGGTAGCATTAGGCGTATGGCCCCCAGCATAGCCAACGGCGGAGGACACAACACCTGCCTGCTGCCAAAAGCGTCTTTCGGCACCCCAAAAACAACCCATGGCAAAAATCGCGGTCTGCAATCCCTGTTCAAAGGGAGGTTTTAGGGGAGCGCCGGTAATAAAGTGTACATTATTGATAGTTACCTCTGTAGCGCGCCCCGGGAGAGCGTTCTCAGGTGAAGGTAAATCCGTATCTTTAAAAAACATTTATTCTTTCCTTTTATTAAAGCGCGTCTAAACCCAGCGCAATATCGGCCTTGATGTCAGCAATATCTTCGAGACCCACGGCAATCCTAATTAGGCTGTCACTGATACCAGCAGCATCGCGATCCTCATCGGATAAACGCGCATGAGTCGTGGTCGCTGGATGCACAATCGTAGTCTTAGTATCACCAAGATTGGCGGTCAACGAGAGCATCTTAGTCTTGTCTATAACCCGCCAAGCAGCTTCCCTCCCACCTTCGACACGGAACGACAATACGCCACCAAAACCTCGTTGCTGCTTTTTAGCGAGCACATGTCCGGGATGAGTCTCAAGACCGGCATAAAAAACCTTGGTCACTTTTTCATGGTTATTAAGCCAGTGGGCTAGAGCCTCAGCATTGGCGCAGTGGGCCTGCATGCGAATGCGCAGCGTCTCTAACCCCTTAAGAAAAACCCAAGCATTAAACGGACTCATGGTAGGCCCAGCCGCACGCAAAAAGCCAACAACCTGCTCCATCAGTTCAGCGCTGCCGACCACAGCTCCACCTAGACAGCGACCCTGTCCATCAATATATTTGGTGGCAGAATGCACGACGATATCAGCACCCCAATTAAGCGGCTTTTGCAGCACTGGTGTGCAAAAACAGTTGTCGACAACGAACAGTGCGTCGGCCTTTTTTGCCAGTGCCGCCAAGGCTTCCAGGTCCGCCACTTCAGACAGTGGATTAGACGGCGTTTCGCAGAACAGCATTTTTGTATTTGATTGGATTGCACTCTGCCAAGCATTCAGGTCGGTCAGCGCCACATAGGTCACCTCGACACCAAACTTAACAATATATTTGTCCATCATGACCCGAGTGCTGCCAAAGACGTCCTGCGAGCAAAGCACATGGTCGCCGGTCTGCAGAAACGCCATAATCACGGACAGGGTAGCCGCCATTCCCGAGGCCGCAGCTACACATTGTTCACCCTCTTCCATCAGAGCCAAACGTTCTTCAAAGCTCCTGACAGTAGGATTGGTGTAGCGGGAATAGACGTTACCTTTGAGCTCATTACTAAAATATTTAGCGGCCATTTCGGCATTTTCAAAGACATAGCTAGAGGTTAAAAATAACGCCTCCGAATGCTCATTTTCGTTAGTGCGATGGCCGCCACCACGAATCGCAAGTGTATCCGGACCCAGCTTTTTATCATGATCTGACATTATTCTGCCCTCAGCCTTCCCGGCTAGTTAAGCAACATTGTCGTTATTATGGATGCCGATCGGCTGACCTTTGGTTGCCGGTCGATTCAGATCTAACGTCTCCTTTGCGGCGTCGTTACGCCGCTCTTCGATTCGATCTAGATAATCCTTATCGACATCGCCAGTCACATAGTTGCCATCGAACACGGAACACTCAAAGCGTTTAATGCGCTCGTTACCCTCCATGCCAGAAGCGACTAAATCCTCAAGATCCTGATAGATAATCCAGTCAGAGCCAATGATTTTGCCGACCTCATCATCGCTACGCCCATGAGCAATCAACTCTGCTGCTGAGGGCATGTCGATACCGTAGACATTCGGGTAGCGCACGCCAGGTGCCGCGGAGGCCATGTAGACCTTTTTAGCGCCGGCGTCCCGAGCCATCTGAATAATTTCTCGAGAGGTAGTCCCGCGCACAATGGAGTCGTCAACGAGCAAGACATTTTTACCGGCAAATTCAAGCTTAACCGCATTGAGTTTTTGACGTACCGACTTCTTTCTCTCAGTTTGACCGGGCATAATAAACGTTCGCCCTATGTAGCGGTTTTTCATAAATCCTTCACGCAACTTAACCCCGAGTCGCTCAGCCAGCGCTTGAGCCGATACGCGGCTGGTATCCGGAATAGGAATAACCACATCAACGTCATGATCGGGCCGGACGCGCAAAAGTTTGTCAGCCAACCTCTCGCCCATCCGCAGGCGGCACTTATAAACAGCAATATCATCTATTATTGAATCTGGACGGGCAAAATATACGTGTTCAAAAATACAGGGAACTAGTTCATGAGTTTCCGCACATTGCTGAAGATGAAGTTCACCGGCCTTGTCGACAAATAAAGCTTCACCCGGTTCTAGGTCACGAATTAAATCAAAACCTAGACTGTCCAGCACAACTGACTCAGACACTACCGCATATTCCGTTCCAGAATCTGTGACGCGCTGACCAAAGCATAATGGCCGGATGCCGAAGACATCGCGGAAAGCAAACATTCCATAGTTGGCAATAAGGCCGACCACCGCATAGGCACCTGAGCAGCGCTTGTGCACACCGGAGACTGCGGAAAATATGTCCTCACTGGTCGGCGCTAACTTACCGCGAGATTGCAGTTCGTGAGCAAACACATTGAGCAGCACTTCGGAGTCTGAGTCGGTGTTCAGGTGGCGCAAATCCGCATGGAAAATATGCTCACGTAAGTCATCCGCATTAGTCAGGTTACCGTTGTGGGCAATACAGATGCCGTAGGGTGAATTGACATAAAAAGGCTGCGCCAATGCTGGCCCAGAACTACCCGCAGTTGGATAGCGAACATGGCCAATACCTCTATTGCCAACCAGACGCAGCATATGGCTGCGATGGAATACATCCCGCGCTAGCCCCTCACCCTTGCACTGATGAATAGCGCCATTCGACTCAGTAACAATACCAGCGGCATCCTGCCCTCGATGTTGCAACATTGTCAGCGCATCATACAGCTGCAAGTTCACATCCAATGTTCCAGAAATTCCAACCACACCACACATGGGCTACATCCAACTCGTTAAGAAGCTAGTTATAGCCGCCATTACGTCTCGACCCCAGGTTTCGAAACCCTGCAATATCGGAATTAATGACGACTCTATCCACCAGGGATCCTGATCGACCGGCACCGCTTGCGGCAAAATTATTACCAGAGCAAGCACGATCAACAACCCGCGAAAAATACCAAAAACCAAACCCAACGTCCTGTCGGTGCCACTCAATCCCGTTGAGCTGACAAGTTTTCCTAATAAAAAATTAGCCATCGAACCCAGTAATAACGTGCCAACAAATAAGCCTCCCCAGGCTACCAATTGCCGAATAGAGGCGAGCCCAATAAAACTCACTAAATGTTCTGCTAAGGGCTCTTTAAAGTTCATAGCCACTGCAAAGGCTATGACCCAAATGACCAGAGACATAGCTTCTTTAACAAAACCACGAATCAGACTAATCAGTGCAGAGACCACTATGATGCCGACAATCCCCAAATCTACGGAGGCTATTTCCATTATTTGTTAGTCCAGTACTCTAATCTAAGGAACATATTTTAAAATAATTGCATTGGTCTTAAACAGTCTGTCAATCTTAGTTTTTTCAGCCGCCGCTCTGCGTCTATCTATTTTGGGGCCTACATAGACACGTGAATGCACCTGCCCGTCCACGGGAACCATTCTAGCAAAGGCTTTAAAGTCATTTTTACGCAGCCGCTTTATTAACTTTTCGGCCTTCGCTTTATCAACAAAGCTACTCACCTGTAACACCCAGGCATTAGGCAGATTACTCTTATTGAGTCCATAGGGCTTGTCAGCGGAATCATTAGCGGGATTGGATCTTGCGACATCAAAAATGGGGTCAACGCGTGCCACTTTTGGCACTGATTCTGGGCGCACGGCTCTAGTCGCTATAACAGCTTCGATCTCGGGTGCGAGAGGTAGCTTGCTGGTACGATCGATTTTTAGCGGGTCGGCAAAATCTAGCAGCGCAGGCAGTATGATCAGCCCTAATGCGCCCAATACAACCGCGCCTGCAATTCGCTGTTTTAAACCATCACTCACTAGGAACCTCTGCCAATATGACGTGTAACACCGCTGAAACAGTATGAAACGAACCGAATACCACAATCCTGTCAGTCTCTGTCGCCGCCTCAACTGCAGTGAAAAATGCCTGAGCGACGGACTCATATAACTGTGAGGTCTGGCCAGCATTGTATAACAATTCGAGCAACGTTTGCCCGCTCAATGCTCTAGGGCTGTCGCTTATTTCAGCGACGAACCAATCATCCACAGTCCCACGAAGTTCTGCCACGATCCCTGACCAGTCTTTATCGTCCAATACTGAGGCGACGCCTAGTGTACGACCCGATATCGCCGGCAAGTTCTGCGCTAGAACCTTGGCCGCTGCGGGATTGTGCGCTACGTCCAAAATAACCCTGAAACCCTGATACTCGAACGACTGATGCCGCCCCCTCAGAGTAACCGCTGCCAGGGCGCGGCGACTGTTATCAATGTTTAGTCTAATCCCGGCCGACAACAGTGCCTGCAATGCCAGAGTTTTATTCACAGGCAAAAGACCCTGACTCTCAAGCCGATCGATAACTAATGTACCATCAGGGGACCTCAGGTTAGCCGTAAATAAAGCCTCTCGCGTATAAGTGAAATCACGACTTACAAACAGCCCGCCAGCTCCAGTACTCACGACCATCTCTTCGAAACCGACAGGAAAGTGCTCTTCGCCAATAATCAACGGCCGATTAGCTCGGGCGATACCCAGCTTTTCTACGGCAATCTGTTCTCTGGTATCTCCCAACCAACTCTGATGATCTAGGTCGATACTGGTGACCACGGCAACATCGGCATCAATAATATTGATCGCATCTAAACGGCCACCGAGGCCCACTTCAAGTAACATGACTTCGGGGGCGGCATCTCTGAAAATTACCAGCGCAGCCAAGGTACCAAACTCAAAATAGGTTAGGGAAATATCTCCACGATGCACCTCAATCTCTTCAAACGCGGCGACAATAATAGCGTCAGAGACTGGCTCGCCGGCCAAACAGATGCGTTCGTTATAGGTTAAGAAATGCGGGGAGGTAAAAAGGCCGACGGAATAGCCATGTTCAAGCAATATAGCCTGCATACAGGTAAGGCAGGAGCCCTTGCCATTGGTTCCGGCAACTGTAATAGCGAGAGCACTATTCTTAGGGCGGCCAGCCTGCAGACTTTGCCAAACGTCGCTTACCCTATCTAGGCCCATATCTATTTCACTAGGATGCCTTGTCTCCAGCAGAGCCAACCATTCCGCTAAAGAGCGTTCATCCATCAACGGGCTCAGGCACATTCATTAATTTAGAAAGGATGCTACCAAGACGATCACGCATCTGTTGACGGCTAATGATCATATCAATATGACCTTTTTCGAGTAAAAACTCACTGCGCTGGAAACCTTTAGGCAGTTTTTGACGGATAGTCTGCTCAATAATATTGGGCCCTGCAAAGCCAGCTCGAGCACCAGGTTCTGCAACATTCAGATCTCCCAGCATAGCGAGGCTCGCAGAAACTCCGCCGTAGACCGGATCGGTCATCACCGAAATATAGGGCACACCCGCAGCACTTAATCGCTCCAATACTGCGCTAGTTTTAGCCATCTGCATCAGCGATATCAGCGCCTCTTGCATGCGCGCACCACCGGTGGCAGAGAAACAGATAAACGGTCGTCTTTCAGTCAGCGCTAAATTCGCTGCACGAGTGAATTTTTCACCAACAGCATAGCCCATCGAGCCACCATGAAAGGCAAACTCAAAAGCAACGGCAACCACCGGCAGACCCTTTAAACTTCCACTCATGGCAACCAATGCATCTTTCTCACCAGTCTTTTTTTGCGCTTCGACAAGACGATCTTTATATTTTTTAACATCGCGGAATTTTAGCCTATCAATGGCAATGACATCTTCTGCGACCTCAGTACGATTCTGTGAATCAAGAAATACATCCAAACGGCGACGGGCGCCAATGCGCATATGGTGCTCACACTTTGGGCAAACATCAAGATTGCGTTCGAGTTCTGGACGATAAAGCGGTGCGATACATTTTGGACATTTCTTCCAGAGCCCTTCGGGCACACCATTGGACCGCTCTGCTTTGCTTGAAGCGGTTCCCGTGGGTCTAATTCTTTTCAGCCAGTTCATCTATATCCCTTCAGCTAGCTAACGGCGATACGCCTCTCAAAAAAGACTATCTACACGTCTAGACGGCGCATTCTAACACGACAATTTCATCATGGATAAGGCCTGAGCTGTTTATTTGTTAACGAGCCTCACTTTTAACTGTTACCGATTGACACGTCAGCCGCGGCTATACCCCGACGCACAGCATCAGTCGGTCGCAATAACTATCAACCTGTTAATTGGACGCATCCGATCATACGCTCGGATGATCGGCGACTTCCGACTAAGCATTTTTTGCATTATAAATAAAAGTCGTAACTTTCGTCACATCCTTAAACCCTGGTGCTGACTCAACACCACCACTTACATCCACCATGTTTGGGCCGACCCGTCTGACCGCATCAGCCACATTATCTGGCGTCAATCCCCCGGCCAGAATTAGTGGCGACCCCTCAGGCATTGCATCAGCTCTGGGCAGGCGAGACCAATCAAACTGATGCCCTGTACCGCCGTACTGATCTTCGCTCCAGGCATCAAATAAAACCCCGCCAGCGGCCTTATACTCGCGCACCTCGGCCTCGATATTTAAGCCTTCGCGCATCCGAATAGCACGAATAAAAGGGACATCAAATTGCTGACAAAACGATGGGCTCTCATCACCATGAAATTGTAGGAGGTCTGGCTTAACGTGTTCGATGACATGTCGTACGAACTCAGCTCCAGCATTCACCAACAGGGCAACACACTGTGCCTGGGGGCCGATCACTTGACGAATCTGCACAGCCCGCTGAACATTAACGTACCGCGAACTCTTGTCATAAATCACCAGGCCCAGAAGATCGGCACCAGCGTCTTGAACCATAAGAGCCTGCTCTGGTGTGGTAATCCCGCATATTTTTACCCGTACTGACATCCATTTACCTCTTTAGCGATTAATTGATATTTAAAACCTATCAGGCAGGAAACTTGGCCCCCGAGATAGCAGAGGAATCCCCAAAGATTCGGGATAACTGACATCCACCAGATACAATCCATTGGGCGCACCGGTAGCCGCACTTTGACATCGGTCGCGGCCTGCAAGTAAGGTCTTTATCCAGGTAGGTTCTTGGCGACCAAATCCCACCTCCAGCAATGAACCGATGATATTGCGAACCATATGCAGAACAAAAGCGTTAGCGGTTACCTCAAAAACAAGTAACTCCCCTACTCGATGCACATTGGCGCTAGTAATGTTGCGAAACGGCGAGACCGACTGGCAACCTGCGCCTCGGAAAGCAGAAAAATCTTGTTCCCCGAGTAAATGTTTACAGGCTAACTGCATTGCGTCCGAGTCGACGGGGTATTTAACCCAAGTCAGTCCTGCAGATAAAATAGCCGGTCTTGCGTGGCTCGCGGCGATAACATATCGATAAG
>TARA_B110000240_G_scaffold50896_1_pt1 | contig 11318 bp, 7 predicted proteins | sample TARA_B110000240 | Tara Oceans TARA_B110000240 (sample SAMEA4397611) | marine metagenome | biome: Polar Biome; feature: [DCM] deep chlorophyll maximum layer (ENVO:01000326); material: water (ENVO:00002006), including particulate matter (ENVO:01000060) such as... | depth 17 m | reverse complement strand
GCACTTGAATTAATTTTAGTTTCAGAATATTTATTTAAGTAGTTAATTACAGTACTATTTTTAGTGAAATCTTCTTGGAACCAATCAAAAATTGAAGAGATTTGAATCCTTTTATTCGAAATCTTATTTCGGTTCGTATTATTAATAAAATCTTTCATTAACTGTTCTAAAGTTACTTCAATATTTTCTTCTGTAAAAGCTACGTTTCCTAATTTAGGGCAAGAGCTAGAAGCACAATTTACGCCTACATGAATTCTTGGATCAAATAATGTTTTCCGTAAAATTTCGTTTTCTATATGGTCTAATGTATAGGTTTTGCCACCAACTTTGGCAAAAGGAATTTTCCATGCATTCTTTCCTTTTTTTTTGATGTCCATAATACTTGTAATTTTTTCGGCATGCAAAGCGTGAAGAATTAAGTCTATAGTATATGCGTTGTAGGCATTTATCCAGAAAGCTTTTTGTTTGTTCTCTGACCAAGTAATAGCTGGAGAGGTATCTTCCAAATAAGTAATGTACCTTTTTAATTTTTGACCATCAAAATTTTTATAATCTACAATTCCGTCTTTTGTAACATGTTCTTGCAGTAAATCGTTAAAAATAGTTGTTTGTGCATTTGCTTGAAATACAAGTAAAAGGGTAATAATTAAGAGGGTTGTTCTCTTCATCTTTTATTCATTTTCTATAAATGTAGACGAAACCTTTTAAAATTGATTACAAAAAAAATCTACTATTTATGCTGCTACTTTCAAGGCAACTTCTTCACTGTTATATCAGCACAAAGTGATTGCATATTTTAAAAGTATTTTAGTATGCAACAGCGTTTTTTAAGAGGTGTAGCCCAATTGAAGTATTTGTCTACCCTCTTTTTGTGTTTGCAAAAAAGCAAGTGTATTTCGACTTTGTGAAATATGAATTCTAGGCAAGGTTGGCTTCAAATAAAATTCATTATTTTCGCAGACGATTATACAAGTAAACAAATCAATAATTAAACACTAAAAAATGAAAGCATATATTTTTCCTGGTCAAGGAGCTCAATTTACAGGAATGGGGTTGGATTTATACGAAAAGTCTGCACTGGCACAAGAATACTTTGAAAAAGCGAATACTATTTTAGGTTTCTCTATTACAGACATTATGTTTGAGGGAACTGCAGAACAGCTAAAGGAAACAAAAGTTACACAGCCTGCAATTTTTTTACATTCTGTTATTTTAGCAAAGGTTTTGGGAGACGACTTTAAACCAGAAATGGTTGCAGGGCACTCTTTAGGTGAATTGTCTGCATTGGTTGCAAACGGAGTTTTAACTTTTGAAGACGGATTAAAACTAGTTTCTAAACGTGCTTTGGCAATGCAGAAAGCTTGTGAAATTGCACCTTCTACAATGGCTGCTGTTTTGGGTTTAGAAGACGTAATTGTTGAAGATACCTGTGCAGAAATAGACGGGATAGTAGTTGCTGCAAATTACAATTGTCCGGGGCAATTGGTTATTTCTGGTGAAATTACCGCAGTTGAAAAAGCCTGTAAAGTATTAACCGAAAAAGGAGCAAGAAGAGCTTTATTGTTGCCTGTTGGTGGTGCATTTCACTCGCCAATGATGGAGCCCGCTAGAGAAGAATTGGCAGCGGCCATTGAAGGTACTGTATTCAGTGCGCCTTCATGTCCAATATACCAAAATGTGCCAGCATGTGCGGTTACAGATCCTAGTGAGATTAAGAAAAATTTAATGATTCAATTAACCGCTCCAGTAAGATGGACGCAGTCTATACAGGCAATGATTGCAGATGGTGGAACTGAATTCATAGAAGTTGGACCCGGTAAAGTATTGCAAGGTTTAATGCGCAAAATAGATAGAAGTGTTGCAGCGAGCGGAGCCGCTTTTGAGTAGTTAGAAATAAGAGATATAGAGCTGCAAGAGGCTGTACTTTTTTCTAGTGGATGTTGGCATTTTTTAATTTAAAGAAACTACCCACAATATTTATGTTAGTGTTAGATTTTAAAAACCCCAATTTCAAATTTGAAATTGGGGTTTTTAAGTAATGATAGCCTCATTAATTCATCAGAATCAAGTCTTGTTCTTTGACTCTAAAAGCAACGCAATCTTGTATCTTTATCAAAATATTCGGACTTTAATTCTTAATTTCCTGCTGTTTTTTATTTAATAAAATTGGTGTTCCATAGCCCAATTCTTTCATTCTTTCTAATTGTGTTTCTGCGTCACCAACAACCAACCAAATCATCTTATTAGGGTCTATATAAGTTTTAGCTAGCGCTGTAATGCGCTCTTTTGTCATGTTTTGTACTAGCTCTTCTCTGTTTTTTACATAAGCAGCTTTTAAACCGAAATCACTAATATTAGACAGCATTTTTAATTTTGCTCCAGCAGTTTCAAAGGCTCTAGCATTACTTTTAATTAAGAAGCTTTTTGTAGTTTCTAGGTCTTTGTCAGAAAAAGTAGTTGGGTATTCTTTTAATATTTTTTGAACTGCTTTTGCAGATTCTAAAGTTACATTAGATCGAACTCCACTAGAAATGGTAAAAGTTCCTTTTGCTTTGGTGCCTGAAAAACTAGAACGAATTCCGTACGTATATCCTTTTCCTTCTCTTAATTCTTGTGTTAAGCGAGAAGCAAAGCCACCACCTCCAAGAATATAATTCATTACCGTAGTCGCATAAAAATCTACATCTGTTGCTGCCAGAGCTGGTGTGCCAAATTGTAAAATAGATTGTTTTGCATTCGGAATGTCATAAAAATACACCACTGGTTTTGTGGGTGCTTCAATGGTTTTGTAAGCAGGAATTGTAACTTCTTTTGCTTTCCAATTGGTATTTAAGCGCGCCAAAGAAGTTATTAATTTTTCTTGAGAAATAGCCCCTACAACTAGTATTTTCGCTATAGAAGGTGAAATGTAATTAGCGTAATAGGTTTTAATATCTTCTAAGTTTATGGCTTCAACAGAAGATATGGAGCCTAAAATATTTTTAGATAAGATATTGTCTTTACCATAGATCAATTCATTGTATGTGTTTCTAGCTACCGCATTTGGGTTTGCTTCTTCTTGACGCAAACTAGCAATAGTTGCTTTTTTAACTAAGTCAAATTCTTTTGCATCAAATCGAGGTTCTAGCAACATTTCTTGTGCTAAAGCCAACGTTTTTTCATAGTTTTTAGCTAAACTTCTTCCAGAAATGCGAATGCTCTCTTTGTCTGAATAGATGTAAATGGATGCACCTAATTCTTGAATGGCTGCTTCTAATTCTTTGACAGTTTTATTTTGAGTTCCTTTATTTAGTATGTCTGCAGTTAAATTAGCAACACCTAATTTATCCATAGATTCCAACAATTGTCCGCCATCTATAGTGAAGTTAAAACGGATTAAAGGCACCTCATCATTCTCAATTCCATAGATTTTTAAACCATTTTCTAGTGTGCTTTCGTAGACTTTAGGCACAGCTAAAATAGGAGTTTCTCCATATTTTGGTTCAACACTTCTATCAAAAGAAGAAGCTGTTTTTTGATAGGTTGCTGCAATTTTAGGATCGAAACTTTCTTCTGCACCATTCACGATTTTTTCTTCAATAACATGGGCTAATTCAGAACCTTTTAATGCCAAATCCGCACTATTTTTAGGCACAAAACTAGTAGCGATGTAATTTTTGTCTTTTATATAAGTATTGTAGACACGCATTACATCTGCTGTGGTAACTGCTAAAGTTCTTTTTATATCTTCAGTTACAAAGCCAGGGTCTCCGAGATACGTATTGTAAGAGGCTAGGGTTGTTCCTTTGCCAAGAACACTAGATAAGCTGCCATAAAACTCGGTTTCTTGACCCGCTTTAATTCTATTTAAATCTTTTTCTGAAATGCCTACTGCTTCAAAATTGACAAATGCTTTTTCAATTCCTATTTTTATCGCGTCTAATTTTACATTATTAAAAGCTTTTATATAAATTTGTATTTCTCCTGCCAACTCAGAAGTACCACTATACATGCCTGTGTAGGAAGTTAGTTTTAAATCGTCTATTAAAACCTGATTTAAAGGTGCAGACTTGCCATCTGTTAAGTATTGAGATAACACATCCAACGCATAAGCATCTGGATGATATGCTTCAACAGTTGGCCATACCATGGTTAATTGAGGGACTCTTGCAAAGTTATCTTCATAGTAGAGATACTTTGTTTCTTTTACGAAACCAGGTCTTTTTTCTAGGGCCGTAATTTCTTCTAGTCCTTTCGGAATTTCATCAAAATAAGTGTGCACCCATTTGGTTGCTTGTTCAATATCAATATCTCCAGATAAAATTAAAGTAGCATTGTTAGGTACATACCATTTTTTATAGAAATTCTTAACATCTTGCAAAGTGGCATTTTGCAAATCTTCTAAAGAACCAATTACTTGCCAATTGTAAGGGTGGTCTTTTGGGTATAAAATTTTATCAATTACGTATTGGTTATGCCCGTAAGGTCTGTTGTCTACACTTTGTCTCTTTTCGTTTTTAACAACCTGCTTCTCTTTTGCTAAAACAGGGGCTGTAACCGTATTTATAAAATACCCTAATTTGTCTGCTTCTGCCCAAATCATTTTTTCTAAAGCATCTTTAGGCACTGTTTGTAAGTAATTTGTTCGGTCTCTAGAAGTAGAGCCATTGGCACCGGAGCCACCAATTCTTGCACTCATTTTGTCCAAACCACCCTTTCCTAAATTTTCTGATTCTAAGAATAATAAATGCTCAAATAAATGCGCAAAACCTGTTCTGCCTTCAATTTCTCTAGCAGAGCCAACATGCACCATTAATTCGACAGCCACTAACGGGTCAGATTTATCTACATGAAAAATAACGTCTAGACCGTTCTCTAATTCTATTTTTTTATAATTGATACTGAGATCTGTTGATTCTTTGGAAGAAGTATTGCATGCAGCAAAGCTTGCCATTGCTAAAAAAGCAAAAAGTATTTTTTTCATATTAGTTCGATTTTTAAAGATTGAAAATTACTAAAATGAAAAGAAGAAAAGGAGAATTATTATGTTAAATATAAAACAAAAAAAATCCCAAACTTAAGTTTGGGGTTTTTTACTTATTATTTAGTTAAAACGCATTCTTCGCAATCTTTAATTTTGCCATAATACGTTTCTCTGTATTTATGAATTGTTTTTAATGGAATAATATTCAACAATGTTTTTTTAATGTAGGTAACATTGGTGTGTAATCTTCCCATTTTAGAGGTATAGCGTTTTTCTAAACGGGTTTTTCTTCTAATTTTTATCAAGTTCATTGGTTTCAGGTATCATGATTAATTATACCACAAAGTTAAGAGGTATATTATGGGTTACCCTTTTATTAAAGTTAAATTGACGAAAACAGCCCTATAAATACATATCTAAAAATTATGTTGTCTCATTATTACCGATATAACAACTTTGAACGTTGTTTGTTGTCATATAGAAACCCATAATTAGTTGAAATGAGCGTAAAAATCTAAAAAATCACTCAAAATTGATTAAAAATGTGTCAATTTTGAGTGATTTCTGCTTAAAATTAGAATTTGGTTTTTATTGTTGCTGTTGCCATTTCCAGGCAGAAGCCAAACCTTCGGCTAAAGATTTTTCTGTTTTCCAATTTAACTCTTTATTTGCTTTTGCTGTATTTGCATATGCAGCAGTAATATCTCCTTCTCTTCTGCCAACAATCTTATAATTTAGTGGCTTTCCAGAAGCTTTTTCGAAGGTATTTATAACCTCTAAAACAGAACTTCCGATTCCAGTTCCTACGTTATAAAATTCAAAATTTTGTTTGTTATTTTTATTGATAAGCCTTTGTAGAGCCGCAATGTGTGCTTTTGCTAAATCTACTACATGAATATAATCTCTAACTGCGGTTCCGTCTGCTGTTGGATAATCATCTCCATAAACAGACAATTCTTTTCTAATACCCGCTGCAGTTTGTGTTACAAAAGGAATTAAATTTTGAGGAACTCCCAACGGTAATTCGCCAATTTTAATGCTTTCATGCGCGCCAATAGGATTAAAATACCTGAGTGCAATTGCATTTAGCTTGTGCGCTTTACACGTATCTTGAATAATTTCTTCACCAATTTGTTTTGTGTTTCCGTAGGTGGATTCCGCTTTTTTAATGGGAGCATTTTCTGTAATGGGCAATTCATCTGCTTGTCCGTATACGGTGCAAGAAGAAGAGAATATAAAATTATCTAACTTTCGATCTCTTATCTCCTGCAAGATATAGACCAAACTTCCAATATTATTTTCATAATAATCTAACGGATTTTGTACACTGTCACCAACAGCTTTAAAAGCTGCGAAATGAATAATTCCGTCCATTTTATGCATTTCAAAAAAAGCTTTTACATCATTTTTAATGCGCAAATCAATATTGTGAAAAGTAGGTCTTATTCCTGTGATTTCTGTAATACTGTCTAAAACTTTTAAAGTTGTATTTGATAAATCATCAATAATAACAACATCAAAACCTTCATTCTGAAGTTCAACAACCGTGTGTGAACCAATAAAACCCAAACCACCAGTTACAAGTATTCTTTTCATTGTATTTACTTTACAAAGTTATTAATTGTACTCGCAATAAATTCTAATTGCTCGTTGTCTAATTCTGTATGCATTGGTAATGAAATCACTGTTTTTATCAACTCGTTTGTCACAGGAAAATCACTTTCATTATAGCGGATATCTTTATATGCTTTTTGTGAATGCAGTGCTACGGGGTAATAAATAGCATTTGGAATGTCTTGTGCTAATAAATGTTTGTGCAGTTCATCTCTTTGACCATTTGTAATTTGCAAAGTATATTGATGAAAAACATGACAATCGCACACGTCACAAATTTGACCACAATTATTGGTCGCGTTTGATTTTGTAGTGGGTGTACTAATGTTCGGATTGCTAGCAAAAGCATTGTTATAAAAACGAGCAGCATTTCTACGCGCATTGCAATAGGTATCTAAGTTTGGTAATTTTGCTTGTAAAACACCTGCTTGTATTGCATCTAATCTTGAGTTTACACCAACAACGTCATGGTAATAACGGGTATACATTCCGTGATTTACAATTCCTCTTATGGTATGTGCTAGTGCATCATCATTTGTAAAAATTGCGCCTCCATCACCATAACAACCTAAGTTTTTAGACGGAAAAAAAGAAGTAGTACCTACATGTCCAATGGTTCCTGCTTTTTGTTTTTTACCATTTTTAAAGGTATAGCTTGCGCCAATTGCTTGTGCATTGTCTTCAATTACAAATAAATTATGTTCTTTGGCAATCTCCATAACAGCATCCATATTTGCTACTTGTCCAAATAAATGAACAGGCACAATTGCTTTTGTCTTTGGAGTAATTGCCTTTTTTAATGCTTCAATATCTAGATTAAAAGTAGCTGCTTCCACATCCACCAAAACAGGGGTTAATTTTAATAAGGCAATAACTTCTACCGTTGCTGCAAAGGTAAAATCTGCAGTAATTACTTCATCGCCTTGTTCTAAACCCAAACCCATCATTGCTATTTGCAATGCATCTGTACCATTTGCACAAGGAATTACGTGTTTTACATCTAAGTATTTTTCTAAATCCGCCTGAAATTCGTGAACCAAGGGTCCGTTTATATAAGCAGATGTATCTAGCACCTGGGTAATAGATTTATTTACCGCATCTTTAATTTTTACGTATTGACCTTGAAGGTCTACCATTTGAATTTTTCTCATAAAAGTGTAATTGGATAAGGACATCAAAAATACAATATAAATCTATTATCTTTGGGATTATCAAACAGATTTACATGAAAATTATTAAAAAGAGCCTGCTGTTTTTAGCTTTGCTTACCCTACTTGTAGTGCTTGCAACTTGGTTGTATTCAAAAAGATTACATCCTTTGTACCATGGCGAAATTATAATTGAGAACACTACTGAAGATGTTACTATTTATTTTGACGAAATAGGTGTTCCTCACATCAATGCAAAAAATCAGAAGGATGCTTATATAGCTTTAGGATATGTGCATGCGCAAGACAGATTGTGGCAAATGGAGTTGATGAGAAGAATTGCCGCAGGTAGATTGTCAGAAATTTTTGGAAAGGAGCTTTTAAAGGTAGATCGATTTTTTAGTGGATTGGGCATAGCGGAAGCGGCAGAAAAAACAATTGATAATTTAGACAAAACAACTGAGTCTTATTTGTTAACTCAGGCATATTTAGAGGGTGTAAACCAATTTATTAAAAACGGAAGTACTCCTTTAGAATTTATTTTACTCGGTTTAGATAAAGAAGAATATGATATAAAAGATGTTTACAATGTTTTCGGATACATGTCTTTTAGTTTTGCTGTAGCGCACAAAACAGATCCATTATTAACAGAAATTAAAGAAAAATTAGGCGCTTCTTATTTAAATGAACTGTTGAGTTCTTCAAGTGAAAACTTAACCATTAACAAAACAAGTATTCCTAAAGATATCAATGCAATATTGTCTCGAACAGTTGCAGATATTATGAATAGTTTACCAGTTTCTCCTTTTATTGGAAGCAACTCTTGGGTCATTGCCCCAGAAAAAACAAAAAATGGAAAAGTAATCTTTGCAAACGACCCTCACATTGCATTTTCTCAGCCTTCTGTTTGGTATCAAAACCATATAAAAACGCCAGATTTTGAAATTTATGGATTCAATATTGCACTAATGCCTTTTCCGCTACTAGGACACAACAAAGAATATGCGTATGGTTTGACAATGTTGGCAAATGACGATTTGAATTTTTATATTGAAGAAAATAATCCTGAAAATGCATTAGAATATAAAACACCTAAAGGATATGAAGCGTATACAGTTTCGGAAAAGACCATTCGAATTAAAGAAGCGCAGGATACCACTTTTTTAGTTAAAGGGAGCAAACACGGTCCTATAATGAATGGCTTAATTGAGCATGTAATTGATGAAAGGCCTATTGCAATGAATTGGATTTATACACAATTGCCAAATGAAATGCTAGGTGTTGCTTATGGAATTTCGCATGCCACTTCTTTAAATGATTTTAAGCAGTCTGTAGCTAAAATTCACGCTCCTGGTTTAAATGTGATGTATGGAGATGCAAAAGATAATATTGCTTGGTTTTCTTCTGCTAAATTGTACCAGTTAAGAGACAGTCTTTCTTCTAAAACTTATTTAAATGGTGCTTCTGGGAAGGATGAAATTGTAGCATATATTCCTTTTGAAGAAAATCCGCAGGCTATAAATCCGGATTGGAAGTATGTATATTCGGCCAACAGTCAGCCAGATTCTGTGAGGGGTAAACTATATCCAGGGTATTACCAGCCGCAAGACAGGGCAAAAAGAATTGTAACATTACTAGCGCAAAAAAACGATTTCACAAAAGAAGCCGTTATGAAAATGACCTACGATGTAAAGTCTGCTACAGTGCCAGAAATTTCTAAAAACTTATTAAAAAGTGTACATCAGGAGCTCTTAACCATTTCAGAAAAGCAAGCTTTTGCAATTTTAGAAAATTGGGATGGTAATTACCTTAAGTCCGCTGTTGGACCAACTATTTACAACCGTTTTTTATATACTTTTTTAAAAGCTACCTATGAAGACGAATTGGGTGTTGGTTTCGAGTTGTTTTTAAATTCGCAATTGCAAGATCAAGTACTTCCATCACAAATTAATAGACTTAATTCTGTTTGGTGGGACAATATTACAACCCAAGAAACCATAGAAACAAGAGCAGACATTGTACATGCTTCTTTTAAAAATACGGTCTCTTTTTTACAAAATCAATTAGGTAAGAATGCAGCAGGTTGGTCTTGGAATCGTGTAATCTCTGTAGAATACGAGCACGCCATAGGAAAAGCAGGAGGCATGTTGCGCAAACTATTTAATGTGGGGCCTTTTGAAACGATTGGTGGTAATGAAGTAATTAACAATCAAATTTTTAAATTAGACAGCACAGGATATTATAAAGTTACTGCAGGACCTTCTACAAGAAGAGTTATCGATTTTTCCGATATAGAAAACAGTGCGGCCATCATTCCAACCGGGCAATCAGGGAACATATTTAGTCCGTTTTACAAAGACCAAACCCAACACTATTTAAATGGCGAGTTTGTTAAAATGATGCTAAATCAAACTGAAATTGAGCAAAGCAAAAACGTGCTGCTTTTAAAAGTTAAAAAGTAATTTAAAGTGCTGTATATACTTCTTCAAAAGGAATTCTAAAACGGTCTCCATAGATTCCTTTTTCGGTTCTAATGCCGCAAGAAACCACCATATTAATTTCAGCACCAAAAGGTAATTTTAATAATTTCTTAATGCGCAAAGTATCAGTTCCTTCCATTGGGCAGGTATCATAGCCTTCTGATGCCATTGAAATCATGAAATTTTGTGCGGCTAAACCACAGGTTTTGTGCGCTACATTGCGCATATCGCTATTTCTAACTTCCCTGTAAACGGGTTTAAAAAGACCAATAATAAACATTAGCAGGTATTTTAAAAAACCAAAAACACCCAGAAAGTCTGCATAGGCAAAAGGAATAATTTTCCCATAATAATTCCGAGCAACCTTCTCTCTGCTAGACTGTTCCGATTTCGGGTTGTTGGTACCAAAATTAGCATCCATAAAGCGTAAATTGGCTTTCGCACGTTTTTTCCATAAATCTTTACGCGTAACAAAAACAACCAATTGTTTTGCTGTTTTTGCTGCATTTTGGTTGAAACAAAACGGGGCAATTTCAGCAATAAGATCTTTCGATATAATATGATAGAACTCCCACAATTGCATGTTGCTGCTATTTGGAGCTAAAGTAGCTTGCGCGATGCATTTTTTTACAATGGCTGTATTTATTGTTTTCTCTGCATCGTAAACTCTCACAGAACGTCTATAGTGTATTGCTTCAGAAACTGTTTTCTCTTGTCTCATCGTGTTTTTTAAAGAAAATTTATGTGTAAATATATTCATTTTAATCTCCTTGATAACAGAGCTTTTTAATTTATAGCAATATAAATAAGCAAGCTAATTTAAAAATGTACTTTTGCCTACATTCAATATAAACAGAGAACAATGAGTTTACAAATAGATTTAGAAAATAGAAGTGGAAACAAGTGCGAATTGTGCACTGCAACAGCTAATGTATCAATTTATGAAGTAAAACCAACATCAACAGTTGGCGGTAGTGGTGTAGATGGTAGTTTATTGGCTTGTGAAACTTGTACAGTTCAGATAGAAAATGCTTCTGAAATGGATGCAAACCATTGGCGTTGTTTGAACGATTCTATGTGGAGCGAATTTAGAGCTGTAAAAGTGGTTGCTTG
>TARA_B110000240_G_scaffold46013_1_pt1 | contig 11323 bp, 8 predicted proteins | sample TARA_B110000240 | Tara Oceans TARA_B110000240 (sample SAMEA4397611) | marine metagenome | biome: Polar Biome; feature: [DCM] deep chlorophyll maximum layer (ENVO:01000326); material: water (ENVO:00002006), including particulate matter (ENVO:01000060) such as... | depth 17 m | reverse complement strand
GGCAATGCTGAGGCCTATAATAATATTGGCAACGCCCTGATGGGTAAGGGTGATTTAGAGGCAGCTGTAGGTCGCTACAAACAGGCGCTAAAAGTTAAGCCTAGTTTTGCTGAGGCCCATAATAATATGGGTAATGCTCTGAATGCTCAGGGTGAGCCAGGGATAGCTATAGAAAGCTACGAGCAGGCTCTAAAGATAAATCCTGATTATGCTGAAGCCTATAATAATATGGGTATTGCCTTGAATGATAAGGGTGATTTGGAGGTAGCTGTAGACAGCTACAAAAAAGCTGTGTTGATTCAGCCTAATTATGCTGAGGCTTATTACAATATGGGTATTACCCTGGGTAATAAAGGTAATCCAGAGGCAGCTATAGACAGCTACAGCAAGGCTTTAAAGATTAACGCTGGTTACGCTGCGGCGACATCAAATCTGCTTAGTTTACTGACCACCTATGTACCCAAAAAAGAAACTCTGAACCCGGTAGTTCTGGTTAATGAGGCGATTCGAAAAATTGACATAAAAGACATCACTTCAAACGTTATTTGTGATGATCAAATTGTTGACTTATTTTCCAAATCCCGACGTTACATAGGTAGTTATGGCTTAGAAATTACAACTAAATTAGACCAAACATACCGAAGAAATTCAGTCGACATGAATTGTAAGAGACACATCTCGATCTTTGATACACACGATATTATCCCTGAGTTATGTTTTAGTTGCTACAAAGTTCAAGTTGAACCTAGATCTGTAACTGAGCTAATAAAATTATTTCTGGTTTTTAATCAGCTAGAGCTTAATGAAAATAACACTCGAAAGTGTATGGTTGAGTTAAGACCTAATATTCCTGGATTTTATAAAGGCCTCATCTACTGCACTGAACTAAAACAAGCTAACCAAATCTCGGAGTATCTTGACACAGTGCTCAAACGAAGTATTGGATCAGGGCTGTCTTCTAAGGTAAAAAGAGGTTGTTCGGAATATCCACTTTCCTTCCCTAATTATAAAGCAATCAATAACTCCGGCCCTCAATTAATGAACTACAATGAAGAGTGGAGGGCTATAGAAGAAGCCCATGATAGAAAAAAACCTATACACGCGAATAAAAATAGAAGCCCAAGCCTTTCTGGATTGAATCTCAGCGATGTTCTTATAATTGAAAAGTGGGTCGATTATGCAAGGGGTATTGGGGATCCAAGTGCAAATTTAATAAACCAAAACCCTGTAACCCATCAGGGAATTTATGACCAAGCAAGAGCTAGGCTAGATACATTTGATTTTATCAATTAATTGTATTTCTTTATCTACACAAGACCTCAGGCAGCCTGAAAAATATAAACGATACACACAAAAGAGGTTCCTTTAGGACTGCCCTTAAAAGCTTTGAGACCCCATTAACGTAGTTAAATACATGCGCTGAGATGATTTCGGGGTTCAGATAAAGTTATGAAGATCTCGCTATTTTTCCAGATACAAGGAAGTGTGATGATGACTTTAATGGGTTATGATTTAACAGTTAAAGTGTAGCGTCACACAATGTTCATAGCAGGTACAGCCTTTCAGCGACCAATGTCTCAACCAAATGAACTTCTGCATTAACCATTATAGGGCTATTCCAATTATCTTTTAGTCTTTTTAGTCCAGCTCCGCACCTTCGAACCAACGCTGCATAATCCCATAAGCATCACCACCAATAGCAGTTAGTGCGTTAATTATTTCTTTTAAACCAGAATATTATCTGTAAGATGAACGAATGGTAAAGGTAGAACGCTTCTTTGCAAAACCAATTATTTTTCCCCATATGGATAAAAGAATGGGGGATAACATAAATGGTCCTTCGATAATTCAAATGCCAAAATGGGCGAAAAAAGAATTAGGAGCGTACCACCTATATTTCTCTGACCATAAAGGTTCTTATATTAGATTAGCATCCTCTGATTCCATAACAGGCCCTTGGGAAATTTATTCATTAGGTGCATTAGAATTAGGTGACAGTTTATTCATTACGGAAGATCCTTCAGACAAGTCTCTATACGCTCATATAGCTTCCCCAGATGTTCACATTGATCACGAAAAAAAATGTTTTTGGATGTATTTTCATGGCCAACTAGAAAATGGTGATCAAGTTACCAGGGTTGCTGTATCCAAAGATGGTATATCTTTTTCTGTGAAGGAAGCTATTCTTGGCCCACCTTACTTTAGGGCTTTTGAGTACAATAATTGGATATATGCGATTTGTTGGGGGGGTGAAATATGGCGGTCAAAGGACTGGTGTTCTCCATTTGAAAAAGGCCCACTAATACTTCCATTTGATAATAAAAACATAAACTTGCCAAGCTGTAGGCACGGTGAAGTTTTCCTTCGAGATAGTGTATTACATATATTTTTTAGCAATATTGGTGATAAACCAGAAAAAATATTACACACAAAAATAGATATTGTAAGTGATTGGAAAGATTGGAAAGTCAGTTTGATCAACACAATAATTGAACCAAAATTAGCGTGGGAAGGTGGCAACCTACCTCTTTCAAAATCAGTTATAGGTGCTGCTGAAACAAGGGTTAGAGAGTTGCGAGATCCGTGTGTATTTGAAGACTTTGATGAACAAGTTTACTTATTTTATAGTGGTTCAGGAGAACGCGGTATTGGAGTGGTTAAATTGTTCGATATCTAACTTTGAACCGTTCACTGCGCTCATATAAAGTGCTTCTAATAATCCGCGTAGCCTAAAGCCAGTCACCAAAATAGCTGACTTTATGATCTGAAAGCGCCAGCCATTCTGAGTCCAACTCAATGCCCCAGCCTGGCTTATGGGCCATCATGAGTTCACCGTTTTGAATATCAAAATTAGGCTTAAAAATATTAGCTTGCCATGGGTAGTAATCTAACCCCTCTATAGAAAACTCAAGGTACTTACCTGCGTTAGGAATCGCCCCCATAATGTGAGCCGAGAACAAGGTGACTAAAGACAAGTTAGCACAGTGGACAGTGACCGGAATATTGGCTTTTTGGGCTATGGATGCCACTTCTAAGGTGCGCGTAACACCACCCATATAACACACGTCTGGTTGCACAATATCCACTACATTAGTGTCTACCATATGCTGCCAGATACGCATATCGTTGTCCTGCTCACCTCCAGTCACATCAATATCCAGGGCGTCTGTAACTTGTCTCGTCCAATCGGGCTGCCAATAGGGGCATGGCTCTTCAAAGTGACTAACCCCATAGTCTTGCAACATGCGCCCCACTTCAATGGCCTTTGCTGGTGTGTATGCACTGTTGGCGTCAACCAACAGAGTCACATCATCGCCTAGCTGCTCTCGAACGCGCTTCACAATTGCCTCCGTGCGCCCCGGCCATTGATCGATATCATGACCGCATTCCTGACCTACCCGAAACTTAAAAGACTTATAGCCAAACTCTTCTTTAAGCGCCAAAAAACGCTCTGCTTCTGCTTCTGGTGTGATTTCACGCTGCATGCTGGAGGCGTAAACAGGTACCGACTTTGCAGTGCCACCCAATAATTGGCATACACTTTTACCCTCACGCTTGGCATGTATATCCCACAGTGCAGTATCTAAACCACATAAAGCGCGGTACAAATAGCTGCCAGGGAACTTGTGTTCTCTCTCCAACACGAGCTGATTTAACCCGCCAATGTCATTAGCATCTAAACCCAATACGTGCGGTGCCACTTGCCTGTGCACCACTTGGGCAGTAATGTCTGAATTATAGGTGCACGTTTGGCCCCAACCTTCTTCACCCGTGTCCGTGCGCAAACGCAGCAAACCCATGTATTCGTTGGTAAAAGTTTCTATGCTGATAATTTTCATTTATACCTACTTATGTTCAGTTAAAATTAGATCGGCGGCTTTTTCACCCACCATGATGGTGGCTGCATTAATGTTGCCACATATAACATTGGGAAATATCGACGCGTCTACTACTCTCAAACCGACTAGACCATGGACTTTTAGCTCATTATTCACCACATTATCTTTTGGGTCTGGCCCCATACGGCAGGTACCGCAGGGATGGAATACCGTATCGGCGTTATTACGAATATCCTCAATTAGTTGAGCATCTGTTTTACAACCCAAACCAGGGCGCATTTCGTCCAAGGTAATGGCCTGCAATTGAGAAGTCTCGGCTAACTTGCGGATTAGCTTAACGCCTTCCAACAGGTCTTGTATTTCATCTTCATGGGTTAGGTAATTGGGCTCAATGGCAGGCGCTTTGCTGGGATCATTAGAAGTGATGTTGATTTCACCCTCAGACTGAACCCGGCAATTTGAAATACCTAATACATAAGCAGGAAAGGGGTCTGGATTCATCATAGGCCTTTCACCCAAAGGCGCTTTGGTATAGCTCAATGGAGAAAAATATAGCTGAATATTAGGCCGATCTAAACCCTCACGGGTGTGCACAAAACCACCCGCTTGATTAATACTTAAGCTCAAAGGACCACTTCGAGTCAGGACATAGCGGAACCCTTGCCACAACTTACCCCACCAAGGCTGCAACTGCTGATTTAATGTAGGTTGGCTAGCACGGTAAAAGTAGCTATGGCTAATATGATCCTGTAAATGTTGGCCTACGGCTGGGCTTTCATGCACTTGCTCAACCCCAGCCTTTTGCAACACATGGCTTGGGCCGATACCAGAAAGCTGCAATAATTGCGGTGAATTTACAGCGCCAGCACTCAGGATGATTTCTTTAGTCGCATTGGCTCTATGGTATTTGTGCTTATGTTGATACTCCACACCAATGGCACGCTTACCCTCAAATACAATACGTGCAACTGAAGCATTGCACACTATGGTTAAATTGGGCCTTTTTCGAGCAGGCTTTAAGTAGGCACGGGCAGCGGACATGCGCTGGCCTTGGTGAGTTGTGAGCTGATAATAACCTACACCCTCCTGCTTCACCCCATTCATATCGGCATTGTAATCAAAGCCAAGGGCTTCACCTGCTGCTACAAAATGTTTGCATAGGGGGTGAAGTTTGGCCGATACGTCCGATACGTTTAGAGGGCCATCGCCACCCCTAAACTCATCAGCACCATGTTGCCATGATTCCATGCGTTTAAAATAAGGCAGCACGTTATCATAACTCCAGCCAGGGTTACCGGCACTTTGCCAATCTTCAAAATCTTGTTTATGGCCCCGCACATAAACCATGGCGTTAATGGAGCTAGAGCCACCGAGGGTCTTGCCTCGTGGCCAATAACTAGTCCGGCCATTGAGCCCAGCATTAGCGTTACTGGTGTACATCCAGTTGACTTTAGATTGATAAAAGGTTTTGCCATAGCCAATAGGCATTTGTACATAAAAGCGCTTATCACTGGGGCCCGCTTCTAACAAAAGTACCGAGTGATTAGCATCTGCGCTTAACCGATTAGCAAGTACACAACCGGCAGACCCAGCACCAATTATAATATAGTCATAACTAGAACCTTTGCTCATTTGGCTAAACCTTTAATTGCAGTGCAAATTGCCTCAAAATTGGCAGCAGCTTTATCGCTCATATTACGTGCTCGCAAATAACAATGTACTAAACCCTGACCCATAGCCAAATGATTAGTGACTTCTACGTTAGCATCGCGCAAGGCTTGGGCATAGATCTCGCAGTCGTCTCGCAGCGGATCTACTTGAGCTGGAAATAAATGAGTAGCTGGCAATCCACTATAGTCCAGTGTTTGCATGGGCATGTAATTGCCTCCTAGGCTAGCAATAATGCTGCGATCACCACCCACACGAATCGGCAGATAATAATCCATGTCATCTTTGCTTAGTAAAGGTGCAAATGCATGTTCAGTCATGGATGGCGTATCCACACCACGGTTTAAGGCCGGGTAGATCAACACTTGGCCTAACAATTGGGTACCCACATATGACTTGCGAGCATTAGCCACACAAGCACTTAAAGTACCACCTGCACTATCACCCACCAAAATCACTTTTTGGCCTGTTTGTAGCAAGTTATCCACCACTGATAGGCAATCGTTAATATCATCTGGGTATTGGTGTTCCGGTGCCAAGCGGTAATCTACTGCAACTAAATCAAAACCAGTATCATTAGCCAATTGACCACAGATATCATGATGGCTGTTTAAGTCCCCCACCACAAAGCCACCACCATGAATAAATACGATGTGAATGCCTTCGGTACCATTAGTTTGGCTTTGATGCTGATAACGCCTTATGGGCACAGGATGGCCACCCTGCGCAACAATAGTGTCATCTTTGAACCCAATCCCGTTAGGCAGCGGTGCCGCAAACCCTTTACATAAGGCGTTATACCATTGCCTTTGTTGTGCAACACTGGCATCAATGGCATCGGCAGGATAGAAGCTTAAACTCTGATCGACGAAGATCTGCATCTGGGCATCCAGTACTGTCATGCAAAACCTCGCGGCACTTGCTCTTGCCAGGTTTTTTGATGCACTTGCTGACCATTCTCTAAAGCCTCTAAACTGGCATCAAGATAAAAGTTATTAGCGTCACATGTCACCTTAAGGCTGGTGTAAACGTCTATTTCCCAACCTGGCCTAGCTTGACGTGAGTGCCACTTGCAGAAGCTGGTCGCAGAATTTGGGTCGTGGGGTAAGATTGAGTGCTCTTCACGACACACATCTCCCACCGTGAGCCCATGATCGACGAAGGTAAATTCACCAAAAACATCATCAATAACTGTGGTTTGTTGACCGTTGGCCGCATTTGTTTGGGTAACACGGGTGTGTGTTTCAGGCCTAATTTCTGTAATTTTGTTCACTGGGCAGACATACCCTTGGCCTAAGTCTCGCGTCAATTGTCCTGTGCGGTCATGACACGGAATACTCAACTGGGCAGTACTTAAGTCTAAACTCAAATTACCTTTTTGTGCTGCTGGCCATAATAATGGGAAATAAGCTGTTGAGATGGCCAAACGTAATTTGTGGCCTTGGGGTATTTCATAACCTATATCATCCAGCTTTATGGTGATGTCCATACCCTGTCCGGGTATAAGAGACTGGGGCTTATCTAAGCCCCCACGCATGGCCAAATTAAGCACTCCATAAGTAATGCGAGTGCTACTACCATCAGGTGCGACATCGCAAAGGCGTAAGGCCATTTGGCCACTTTTTTGGTCACTTGTTACTACCGCATTAAACACTGCACCACCCAGAATGGACACGGGTTCAATCATCGCTGTAGTCTCAAAACATAGGCTATTGGCATCATCTTGGCGTTGATCCGTGGGGAAGTCTGGTCCACACCAAATGATACAATATTCGCCACTAGCAGCACCTGTTGTAAGTGGGCTATTCACTGTTACCTGCCCACTATCGCCAGTTTCAACTAATTGACCAGATGAACTCAACTGTAAATCAATGCGGCTTGTTTGGATGGGCCATTGACTACCTTCTACCCAAATACCAGGACGAACATCATATGATGCCTGAGGTGGAACACCATCTTGGATATAGGCAGCAATGGTTGGCTCTGCCATAATGCCGTTGTCTATGCCCTTGAGCCAATAGTCCCACCAACGTTTGGCCTCGCCTAAAAAATCTATTTCTGGTTTAGGTGATGCGTAATTTGGGTATTTATGGGCCCAAGGGCCAATTAGGGCCTTTTTGGGGCATGTTAACCCTTGCATCATGCGCGGAATAGTTTCTGAGTAGGCATCGCCCCAACCTCCTACACAATACACTGCAGCCTTAATGGCATTATAGTCTTCGTTAATTGAACCATGTTTCCAGTAATCGTCCTTATAGCTGTGCTCTAGCCATTGCTTGGCCAAGAATGGCATATTTTCCAACCGGTGAAGCCATTGCTGACGCCATGTATCAGGCAATAACAGAGGATCTGGTGCCTTAGCCATGTAACAGGACATCGTTGAGGCCCAGCTAAAATTCTCTAACTGCAATGCGCCACCACGGTAGTGAATGTCATCGGCGTAGCGATCATCAGTGGAACATACAGTAACTATGGCTTTTAATGCTGCAGGTGCCATTGCGGCCACTTGCAGACAGTTAAAACCACCCCAAGACTTACCCATCATGCCCACTTTTCCACTGCACCAAGTTTGTATTGTCAGCCACTCGATCACTTCCACAGCATCATCAAGTTCTTGCTGTAGATACTCATCTAACAACAGCCCAGTAGACTCACCACAACCACGCATATCAACCCGAATGCAGGCATAGCCAAAGCCAGCCCAATAAGGGTGCATTTGTTCATCACGAATGGCCGTGCCATCACGTTTCCTATAAGGAATATATTCTAAGATAGCTGGAGCTGGAGAATCAACTGCGTCACTGGGCAGCCACGCCCTTGCAGCCAGTTGTGTACCGTCTGCAAGTGGAATAAAGAAATGGGTCCACTCTTCGATGCTATGGGTAAAATCGAGGTTGTTCATCATCTGTTATTGCTCCCAATAAGCGACCCGTTATAGAGGCCATATAGAAGTAGTAACATACCATTGGATTATTCAGCAGGTATAGCAATTTTTACCTAAATTGTTCCTCACAGATGATGGTAAACTAAACACACTAAATAGTGCTTGCAGCTGCTTAACACTAGGCTGCTATATTTACAAAAGCTTTAACAACTATACTGAGTAGTTAGCTTAAAAAATGATACGTTCTTGCGCAGGTCACATAACACAATGATTATGAAATTTTTTCTCAACTCACCAAAAATTGGTCTATTGTTGATCAGTGGACTAGGAATTAACCTTAGCTGGCTCTCTTTACTAGACTGGAGCTGGAACAGTGCCGTCACCTTAATGATGACTACATATATACTTAAACTAAACTATAATCGGCACGCAGTAAAACAGCACATCATGTATGACCTTAGCCTCATGGGTGGATCTTTTTTAGCCTTTCTAGCGCTGAATTATGTTTTAAATGAGACGCTAGCAATATCGTCTATGGCGGCTGCTATTATGGCGAGCCTGTGGACATGGGGCGCTTTCACCATGTTATTTAATAAAATGGTGCCTGATAGTATTCGGCATGAGTTCGCCTTAGGTCACAAACCCCACTAAGGATTGCTACGCACTCCACATGTGTTCACTAAAATGGCGACGGCAAAGGGACTGATATTGATCGTTGCCGCCAATCACCACCTGGTCACCATCCTTGATCACCATACCATCACCATCCATCCGCACCACCATGGTAGCTTTGCGGCCACAATAACAAACAGTTTTTAACTCCACCAACTTGTCTGCCCAAGCTAGCAAATGCTGACTACCCGGGAATAACTCCCCCCTAAAGTCTGTGCGGATGCCGTAGCACAATACGGGAATATTGAGTTGGTCTACCACTAAGGTGAGTTGCTTGACTTGCTCACGACTTAAAAACTGACTTTCATCTATGAGAATACAATCCAGAGGTTTTTTTAGGTTTTCAATTTTTAAGATGCTGAATAAGTCGTCTTTGCCATTGAATAACTGTGCTTCGGCAGCCAAACCAATTCGAGAGGTGACTTTACCAAGACCATAGCGATCATCTAACGCCGCAGACATTATAAACGGCCGCATGTCACGCTCTTCATAGTTATAAGCTGACTGTAATAGTGCGGTAGATTTTCCGGCGTTCATGGAAGAGTAATAAAAGTAAAGTTGGGCCACGATAAAAAGCCTTTACTGGGAAGGGCGCATTAACCCTTATAAGAATAATTGGTCGGGACGGTAGGATTTGAATAACCCATCCAACCCACTAATAAATCTATAGTTATAATCAATTAAATCTGATAGTACCTACAAAAGCACCAACAATTATTAATGTCTATATTAGACTTATAATTCTCGTAAAGGACCCTTCGTAAAACTGCACGTCCAGCTTGTTAGATTTAACAATATAACTCTTACAGATAGTCTACCAGACTATCCGTAAGACACCTTAATTAAGTTACTTTGTATATGACATTGCTTTACCCGAGGGCAGTGTTATTAGGTAGGAATGAGTGAAGCCAGCTTGAGTTTACTTAGCCTTGAACAGAAACGGACTAATATTCACTCGTGGCTTTTCGTTGGCTATAAGATCTGCGACTATTTTCCCCGTACCGCAGGCCAAGGTCCAACCCAAGTTCCCATGGCCTACATTGAGATACAGATTTTGCATTGGAGAAGGGCCCAGTATGGGCAGTGATGACGGGGTCATCGGCCTTAAGCCCGCCCAATATTTAGCAGCACTGTAATTGGCCACATCTGGGAGTATTTCTTTGGCTAGGTTCAAAATCCCTTGAAAGTCTTGTTGTCGATGACTTGTATTGAATCCATCAAAAACTGCCGATGAAGATATGCGGAGGCGGTCTCCAAAAATCGATAGTGAGACTAGTTTATCTGTATCATCAAACCCCGACATTGGCTTCATTTTTGTATTGATTAAAGGGGCTGTTATAGAAAACCCTTTTATTGGATAGATAGGCAATTTGATATCAAGTTGTTTCGCTAAAATACCGCTGTGAGCGCCAGCAGCCAATACGTATGCGTCTGCTTTAAACTCTCCTTTAGACGTTAAAACACTCGAAATTTTATTATTCTTCTGTAAAAAAGATTCAACAGAAGCACCCCATACAAATCGGCATTTTGTGTTCTCTACACACCACTTGCCTAGTTCTAGAGAAAACTTGGCGGAATCGCCTGTTTTACAGTTAGGAGAGAAAACAGCGCCTGCATATGTTTTGCTGCTAGCTTGAAGTAAAGGAAGCTTCTCATGCAGGCCATCTCGATCAAGTAATTCTAATTTAAGCCCCCTATCTTCCAAAAAATTAAAATGACTTCTTAATTTTTTTAAATTGCTTGGGCTTCTGCTTGCATATGCTATCCCCTGATCACTAGCATCAAAGTTTATGTTTGTTGCCAGGCGTAAATCTGCCAAGTTATCTATGGAATATTGCGCCAATCGGAATTTGGAATCAGTATTTTGAACCCATTTACTACTCCGACACTGAGATAGAAAGGATGCTGTCCAACCCCATAGTGCAGGGTCCATATGCAACTTATACTGAATCCCTAGCTGTGAATTTAACAGAGATTTAATCGCTACTTTTAAAGCAGAAGGTGACGCCCAGGCAAATGCATCACTGGGACTTAAAAGACCAGCATTTCCCGCTGTCGCGCCAAAATCCCCACCCTTTTCTTGTGCCTCTAAAACAGTGACATTCATCCCTTTTTGAGAAAGGTAATAAGCAGTTGTCACACCGACAACACCTCCTCCAATAACTAGTACGTTCATAGTATTACTCTAAAAATAAATTCGTTAAAAAATTGCACAAATGATATAAGAAGATAACAAATTTTTTTGTTCAAAGAGCTTAGC
>TARA_B110000240_G_scaffold179437_1_pt1 | contig 11360 bp, 10 predicted proteins | sample TARA_B110000240 | Tara Oceans TARA_B110000240 (sample SAMEA4397611) | marine metagenome | biome: Polar Biome; feature: [DCM] deep chlorophyll maximum layer (ENVO:01000326); material: water (ENVO:00002006), including particulate matter (ENVO:01000060) such as... | depth 17 m | reverse complement strand
AGTCCGGGGTATTCGTCAGCATGCAAGCCAGCCTGAATATAAACTTTCTTGCCACCCTTTGAACCAAAGCGATGCAAGTGAATATGTGCTTCATTGCCTACGCTTGCAGCAGGTAGTTTTATTGTTGCAAATGTCATGTTGACAACTCGTTAATATGCAACGTGTTAGTAGGTGTTCATCACAAACCTATACGTCCACACTATTTAGAACGGGTTAGTCAGCAACCTTTTGTTGCACCTTGATTACCAGTTCAACACGACGGCTAAGCTCGAAGTTCTCACTACCATCTGCATTGATGATTAATTGGCTTTCACCCCAAGCCATGGTGGTGTCCGTTTGCATATCGCGTAGGTTAAGGTAGTTAACAGCTGTATTTATACGCCTTTGGGATAAGTCGTAGTTATAGTTGTCCGTTCCTCTACTATCCGCATGCCCACCTAGGCTCACTTTGAAAATAGTATAGGCGTTACGTGCCTTCATTAGCGCTAATTCAATTTTTTCCTGCTGATCTACTCGTAAGTTGTTCTTATCAAAGTCGAAGAGTATATGAGTGGTAATTAACTCTACAGGATAACTATAGGTAACCACTTTAACTGTGGGCTCGGAAACTAGCTCAGGTGTTGGCTCAACCGCTAATTCTGTTTCTGTTTCTGTTTCTGTTTCTGTTTCTGTTGCTGTTTCTGTTTCTGTTGCTGGCGCTGGTGCTGGTGCTGAAGTAACAGCGGCAACCTGTGCTTCTGGCGCAGCTATAACTTCTTCAACAACAACAGCCACTTTTGCTTCTGTGGTTTGCGTTGCTGATACTTCGGTAGCCACTGCTGGCTCAGCATCTAGCGCCTGTTCAACTTTGCTAGTTGGTTCAATTAGAGCTGGCGATGCTTTAACAGCATCAGTAGCGTCTGCCAAACATTTGGGTTTTCCTAGCAACTCCCATGAGCCATTACGAATACATTGGCCATTGCCATCCAATATCGGGTTACCGTTTTCAGACCACCAGAAGGCCCGATGAGCCAGTGAGTCATTATCATTGTGGGCCTGCATTATTGTGCTGCTACATAGCAACACTATTAAACATATTGTTCGCAACATAATTTTCCCTTTTAAATAATCTGGTGATGGTTCCCGCTGACCATAGTCTACTTCATGAGGGTAAGAATTAACATATGACGGGTTAAACTGCACATTATTTATCTCAGTACTAGGTAGGTGGTTATTGGTTAAAAAATTAATGCTGGCTTTTGCGCTTCCAAAGGCGCCCATCAATAGCTGATAACCCTATAGCAATCAACGCCATACCTGCTAGATTAACCCACTGAAGAGTTTCATTTAAGAATAGTAAACCTAAGAATATTGCAGAAACAGGAACTAGCAAAGTGACTAGTAATATATTGGTGGCACCAGATGACGCTAAAATTTTAAAATATAAGATATACGCTAATGCAGTAGAAAATACCGCCAAGGTTAAAATAGAAGCCCACACAATAATGCTAGGAGAACCTGGCCCTAATAAGGCTAAAGGCCCGTCTACATAAAAGGCAACAGGAGCCAGCAGCGCAGTTGAACCGGTGACTTGGCCTGCCGCAATTATAATGGGTTTAAGCCCCATGGCCTTAAATCGTCGCCCAAAAACACTTGCAAATGCATAAGATAATGCCGCGCCCAGTATGGCTATTTGAGCCAAGATAGTGCCCTGCTTGACACTGTCTAAACTAGGTATTCCAATCATCATTACAACACCCAAAAAACCAACAGCCACACCCACAAGCTTCATGGCTGTTGCCCGCTCATCCACTAACAACAAGCCAACCACAATGACACCAAACAAAGGAGTGGTGGCATTAAGTACCGATGCTAAACCTGATGCAATGTGCGTTTGGCCCCATACGATTAGGCTAAAGGGGATGACGTTATTCAATAACCCCATAATTAAGAAGGCCACCCATACATTTGGGCTTTTTGGCAGGCTCAAGCCCATAAAGAGTACGATAATCCATAACGTAATCGCCGCTAGCCCTACTCGCAATGTCACTATTGTTAGGGGTGGTAATTCTACCACCGCAACCCCAACAAAAAAGAAAGATCCACCCCACAGTAGAGATAGAGTAATCAGCATTAGCCATTCACGCATACCCATGGATGTATTAATAGATGATGTCACGGTGAGCCCTCTGCAAGATAACTTTGTTAAATAGGCTATTTTATTTAAATAGACTTAAGTTAAAAGTATCAACTCTTTTGCCACACAATTAAACGGTTATTAGCCGGCATCGGATAGTCTCTTTGAAGCACTAGTCCATATTTTGTAGCTAAGGCATTAATATCATGAAATTCTCTAATGCCCTGATGAGTAAATTGCTGTTGCAGTCTTGCATCGAAATCTACGTTGCTTTGCGCTTCAAGAACACCTAAATATTTCATTGGGCCATAAAGACAAAATACGCCACCTGATAAAAGCCGCTCACCAATGCCAGAAAACATAGCAATAACAGCCTGCCAAGGCATAATATGAGCAGTATTGGCAGAGTAAACAGCATCATAGTGAGCAGTTGGCCAGGGGTCACTGAGTACGTCTAATGGCAAAGGGGATAATAGATTAGATGCTGGGTGGTCACTCATCCAGCATCTAATACCTGCATGATTTTGTTCTCGGTCACTCATCTGCCAGCTTAGGTGGGGCATTTGTTTAGCAAACCACACCCCATGTTGCCCTGTTCCGCTACCCACCTCTAAAACATGTTTTTTGTTAGCAAAAACGTGCTCTAAAATTTCACCAATAACTACTTGGTTATTGGCACAGGCTTGTGAAAAGGGCTTATGCATTGGCTATATTACCAAATGACGGTGAATTCATTGGCCCAAGTAATCGTTTTTTGGTGTTCATATTGCTGCACTCAGAATGTTACAATAAACGGCCTAAATACTACGTCCATATGGCGCCTTTGGCTATAGGTACAAGGCATATTAGCCAGCCCATTATGCTGCCAATGGCGTCAGAAAACTGCAGCATTTATAACCACTAATGTAGGCAGTTACATAACTTAGTGCCTGCAACTTTTATTTAAACTTAGCCACTAACTATTGGCTTCGCTACCACGGAATCATATATATGGAAATTCGCCCAGTTTTAGATCATGCCCAAATTCATCCTACCATTCGCACAGGGGTGGCTCAGTACCACTCAAAAATTGTTGCCCAAGTAATTGATACTGTTAGCAATAATCAGGCGGTGGTGATTGGTATGTCTTTGAACCCCGCTGTTAAAAAGGCCAGACAACTACTTGAAGGCCAAGGTTTAAAGGTAACGTATTTAGAATTTGGTGGTTATGGCAGCATGTGGCATGAACGCTTAGCTATTAAAATGTGGAGCGGCTGGCCAACCTACCCACAGGTTTTTGTTAATGGCATGTTAGTGGGTGGGGCTAGTGATGTGAAATCACTGATTGCCAATAACGCACTTTAAAGTTTGATTAAATTTGGCAATAAAAACAGGTGGCTGACCTAATTAAGTTAGCCTTTAAAACCATACACAAAAAACTTAATGTACCAATTTATACCAATAATTTGCTAATTTGAGCCATATTGATATGATGTCGATGGCTGAATCGCTAATTCTTAGCATGAGCCACACAATAATAACATACTCTAAAGAGGCGAATTATGATTGATAGCATCGTAAGCAGCATAAAAAAACTCACTGAAGCAGGCATGGCACTTATTGCCCTAGCCATTGTTTTAGAAGTAATTTTTGGTGCGAATGTAGCATTCGTAGGTGTCGGAGTTGTTGAGAATGTTCTCAGCATTGTTGGTGCATTGGGAAGTGAGGGCTTGGTAGGTTTAGCCTCAATTGCAGTCATCTACTCTCTATTTAATAGATAGTAAACAACCAGTAGTGCTGTAAAAGCCCACATAATATGTGGGCTTTTTTGATTCTATGGTGGGGTCTGTGCAAGTGAAAAATCGTTACAGCAAAGTGGATGTAACCACTTAAAAATAGATGTTATGATCATTTTTAAGCAATGAGATGAACCCATGACGAAACACACGAGAGCCAAGTTTTGGCCTAGCTTTAGCCCAAGCTCGCTCACCCTTCTTGCAGCAGCAACTGTTTCTGCTGTGCTTGGTTCAATCCATGCTTTTTCTATACTTTTAGCGCCACTTGAAACTCTTTTTGACGCCACCCGTTCGGCAGTCTCATTAACCTATTCTCTTGCTTTGGTGTCGTTATCTATTGCTGTGTTGCTTGGCCATTTAGCTTATGGCCGCACATCTGCTGCAATTTTTCTTATGGCCACGTGTGCCTTAGCTGCTCTAGGAACACTGATTGCTGGGCTAGGAAATTCACTGTGGGTTGTGTGGCTTGGATATGGGGTAGTCTTTGGCGCAGCTAATGGGCTTGGTTATGGGTTTGGATTGCAACTCGCAGCGCAAGCTTATCCGGGGCGAGAAGGCCTGTCCATGGGCATTATCACAGCGGCATACGCTTTTGGGGCGGTCATCTCACCCACCCTGTTCAATTTTATATTAGACACCCTTAGCTTTACGGCTGTCATGATTACATTGACAGCACTATTGCTTGTTGTTGGCCTATTAAGTGCACTGATACTCAAGCAAGTGGGGGCAAAATTCTGTAATAATAAGCCGGGGTCTGCCACCTTATCAGCTTCGCGTCGCAGCCAGCAACTACTGTGGCTTGGCTATTTTGGAGGTGTGTTATCGGGGCTCATGGTGATTGGTCATTCTGCTGGGGTTGTTGCCACATTGCAGCCAGGCATCGCACCCTGGGTTGCACCTATGGTGATAGCCACCTTTAACTTGCTTGGCAGTCTAATTGGCGGCCGTTTAGTTGATAAAATACGTGCAGAGGGGTTACTGGCGATATTAGCCATTATCACTACGTGTGCACTTATTAGCTTAGTTGTATTTGGCAGGATTGGTGGACTCTTTATCAGTTTAAGTGCCATTGGTTTTGCCTACGGCGGCACCATTGCTGCATACCCTGCGGCTATTGCGAAGCTATTTGGTGTTCAAGACATTGCCAAAATTTATGGCCGTGTATTTACAGCATGGGGCTGTGCTGGGCTCCTTGGGCCATGGTTGGCTGGCTGGCTGTTCGATATTAGTCGAGACTATCAATTAGCATTATTGATTGCCGCGGCCTTTAGTATTGTTTCGGCCATGGCTATGGTTCTATTATCAATGGATAACCGATATGTGCGTGTTTGATTGCACGAATACAAAGACACATTGCTGCCGTTGTGCGTTAGGAGGAATTAATGATGGACACTGACAGCATTAGTAATGCAGGCAAACGTATGCAGCCAGTGAGCAAAAAAATGGCAGGTATTACTGGATGACGCCTGTAACATCCGCTTCATTAACGCTAGGCAGACTTTGGGTTCTCGCCAGGTAGACCGCGACATGGCAAAAGCTAATTACATCGGCATCCCAACTTACAGTGCAACAGTCTAAATTAAATGCTTAGGCAAATGAGCAGACCCAAAAACAGCACTATTGCTAGCGCCACAGAGCCTGCACACAGAGGCTAAGATCTACTGGGTCATCACGTTAAGCCAATCATTAACCCACTGCTTGCGGTTTTGATTGATTTCAGCTGTATCTAGCTGCAATACCTGAGTAGGTTTAATTAGTTTGCCATAAGCTTCTGGCATGTCTGCAGGCGTGTTTACAGGGTACATCACGTTGCTTAAGGGTAGGTGCTTTTGGAAGCCCTCACTTACCATGAAGTTTAGGAAATCGTCAGCCAGTGCCGAATTTTGAGACGACTTCAACTTTGCCGCCACTTCCACTTGCAGGTAATGACCTTCCTCAAATTCAGCCGCTTGGTACTGGTCTGTACCTTCAACAGCCATATGGTAGGCTGGAGACGTGCTGTAACTCAGCACCATAGGTGCTTCACCTGCCATGAACAAGCTGAAATAAGCTTCACTCCACCCCTTGGTGGTGGTTAAAATATTATCCGACAACTTGGCCCAAGCCGCATCTGACTCATTTCCATAAACAGACTTCATCCACAACAGTAAACCCAAACCAGGGGTACTTGAACGTGGGTCTTGAATGATGATCTTTAATTCTGGGCCCGCATTAACTAACTCGTCTAAACTTTTTGGCGGGTTGGGCATAAGCTTGGTGTTGTAAACAAACGCAAAGTAGCCATAATCAAAGGGCACAAACGTATCATCTTGCCAGTCGATGGGCATTTCTAAACCATTGGTGTCTACCGAGTGATTAGCAAATAAGCCACTTTTTTTGGCATCATCGACTAGGTTTAAGTCTAACCCGAGTAAAAGATCAGCCTTAGTAGACGCACCCTCTAACTTGAGGCGCTGCAACATGGCCACAGCATCTGACATACCCACTAGGTTCAAGGTACACCCACATTGCTCTTCGAAAGTGGGTTTTATGAGTGGCCCCATCCCCCAGTCTGAAACGAAGGAATCGTAGGTATAAACCGTCAGTTCTTTTTTGGGGGCATCGCCGGCTAACGCTGGCGTGGCGGTGATCGTTAAACTGAGACAGGCGGCGGCAATATAAGCCGTATAGTGAGACATAAATACTCCTAAAAATTAACTAGTTAATTTCTATGACGGCCAATAGTATATTGGCGCTATTAGGAGGAGGGAGCGGCGTAAGGCTAGCTTACGTGGATGCTTTTCCTTGTTCCCTACGCTGGCATTATCCAGATCAGGTACAACGGGATTCACGTTAGTGATCTCAGCCCAACACGTTAATTAGAAATTAACTGGACACCCCGACAAGTCATAGTGGGCGCAATATAGACCAAAACTAGCCTTGGTTGCAAGGCTAGAAGAGGTGATTTAAAAAATAATATAGATTTTCCGTTTCAATTCACTCGAAGAAGCACCCACCTATGCTTGGAACGCAGGACCTTTGGTTATTTATCAGCTCCGGTATCTCACTTAATTTTGTTCCTGGTCAGGGTTTTATTTTTATTGTTAGCTACATTGCCAGCAAAGGCTTTCAGGGCGGTTCTGTGGCGACTTTAGGAGTAAGTGCAGGCACTCTAGGCCACATAATCCCAGCTGCTTTTCGGCATTTCAGCACTCGTTGCAGATTCTAGCAACAAGCTGAAAGGAGGCCTATTTACCTACTTTGGTATTCGCCTACTGCTTAGCTCCAGGCCCTGAACTCTTTAATTAATCGCTACTATGTGGGGATAACTTTATTGAGTGGTTTAGAGGGTTACCCCATAATTATAGGTATTTACTTTAGGCTTAAAATATTATACTTTATACTTAAAGTAATTATTTAATAATTCTCTACTCTGGAGCGAGTGTTAATGAAAATAGCTTGTATCGGTGGTGGTCCTGGGGGGCTTTATTTTGCCATCAGCATGAAATTACGCAACCCTAAGCACGAAATTTTAATCATCGAAAAAAACCGGCCAGACGACACATTTGGCTGGGGCGTTGTATTGTCTGATGAAGCCTTGGCTAATGTAGACCGCAATGACCCCATTAGCGCGGCAGCCATTCGTAACGAATTTGCCTACTGGGATGATATAGCGGTAGTAAAAGATGGCGTACGTGAAGTATCAAGTGGCCATGGGTTTTGTGGTATCGGCAGGATGAAATTATTGCAAATTTTACAGCACCGCGCCCAAGAGCTAGACATTGAACTGCGCTTTGAGACACCAGCAGGTGAATACGAAGACTATATGCGTGACTACGATCTGGTTGTTGCATGTGACGGACTTAGGTCTAAAGCCCGCAATCAATTTGCTTCAGTGTTTAAGCCACAAATTGATGAACGCTTATGTCACTTTACTTGGCTGGGCACACATCAGAAGTTTGATGATGCGTTTACCTTTATTTTTGAAAAAACACAGTATGGTTGGGTATGGGCCCACGCCTACCAATTTAGTAAGGACACAGCTACCTTTATTGTGGAGTGCAGTAAGTCTACATTTGAAGCATTTGGTTTTGCCAACCTAAGCCAACAAGAGTCTGTTGCCATTTGTGAAGCTATTTTTAAGGACCATCTAGGTGGCCACAAGCTGATGACTAATGCCAACCATATCCGTGGTTCTGCATGGATTAATTTCCCACGCGTGCTGTGTGAAAAATGGTCTCACAAAAACCTAGTCCTAATGGGTGATGCCGCAGCAACAGCACATTTTTCAATCGGTTCTGGTAGCCGCCTTGCCTTTGACAGTGCAATTGCCCTGGCAGACTATCTGGAACAAGAACAAGACCTACCTCGAGCCTTTATAAAGTACGAAAATGAACGTCGAATTGAAGTGCTTCGTTTGCAGTCGGCAGCACGTAATTCTATGGAATGGTTTGAACAAGTAGAGCGTTATCTAGACCTAGACCCTGTGCAGTTTAACTATGCTTTGCTGACACGATCACAACGCATTAGCCATGAGAACTTGCGTTTACGAGACCCAAAATGGTTATCGCTAGCTGAGCAATGGTTTCAGCAAAAAAATAACCAAATGCCTAGTAACCGCAGCCCTATGTTTACCCCATTTAAATTACGTGGGCTCACGTTGGCTAACCGCATCGTTGTGTCGCCTATGGCGCAATACAAGGCCCAGGACGGCTGCCCCACTGATTGGCACCTAGTACATTATGGCAACCTGGCAAAAGGGGGTGCTGGCCTAGTTTATGTGGAAATGACATGCCCCAGTGCAGATGGCCGAATTACCATAGGGTGCCCTGGGCTTTACCACACCACCCATGTTGCCGCTTGGAAAAAGGTTACTGATTTTGTGCACCAAGAAAGTAGTGCAAAAGTATGCATGCAGCTTGGGCATGCCGGCGCCAAGGGTTCTACACAACGTGGCTGGGAGCAAATGGATGCGCCTTTAACCAGTGATAACTGGCCGTTAAAGGCAGCCTCTGCTGTAGCCTGGTCTGAGGCAAACCAAATGCCTACGGAAATGACCGAAGCTATGATGGACCAAGTTCAGGCAGACTTTGTATCTGCTGCCAAAATGGCACTTGACGCAGGCTTTGATATGATCGAATTACATTGTGCGCATGGTTATTTATTATCATCTTTCATTACCTCATTAACCAATAAGCGACAGGATCAATTTGGTGGTACATTAGATAATCGTCTACGATTCCCCCTAAGTGTTTTCGCAGCCATACGGGCGGTAATGCCAGTGGATATGCCTTTGGCTGTGCGGATTTCTGCCCATGACTGGGTAGATGGAATGGGCATGGACCCAACGCAAGCTGTGGCCGTAGCTCAAGCATTTAAACAGGTCGGCGCAGATATTATCGATGTGTCCAGTGGACAAACAAGCACGCAGGCCAAACCTGTTTATGGGCGCATGTATCAAGCACCCTTTGCAGACCAAATTCGCCACGAAGCAGCTATACCTACAATGGCTGTGGGTAACATTTTTGAAGCAGACCATGCTAATTCAATTCTGATGGCCGGTCGGGCAGATTTAGTGTGTTTAGCTAGGCCCCATTTAGCCAACCCTTTTTGGACCTTACATGCTGCCGCTGAGCTTGGTGATGAGCAGCAATTATGGCCTCTGCCCTATGGGGCAGGTAGAGACCAATATTATCGCTTAGCCCAGATTGAAGCCCAAAAAGCGCTACAAGCTACCATAGTGAATGCGGCAGCAGTGAGCAAGGTTTAGACGAGAAATAACTATGGATTTAACTAATCAACATGTTTTAGTTACTGGGGCAGGTTCAGGCGTTGGCCTTGCCATTGCTAGGCAGCTTGATAAGCTGGGCTGTCGTATCACTTTGTGTGGCCGCAATGAAGGCCCGCTGATTGAGCTCTCATCCAGCTTAGACAATGCCCAATATTTTACCTGTGATGTGACAGACAGAGTCGCATTAGATGATGCCTTAAACCAAGCAAGGCAAAGTTTTGGCCCTTTTTCAATTGCTATTGCTAATGCAGGCAGTGCTGAGGCACGCCCGTTTAGCAAAATTTCCCAGCAAGATTGGCAGCAAGCCATGGGGGTTAATCTTGATGGCTGTTTCAACACTTTTCAAGCCACCTTGTCAGATTTACTGGGACACTCAGAAGGCCGTCTAATTGCTATTGCCTCAACTGCCGGGTTGCGGGGCTATAAATATGCCTCCGCATACAGCGCCGCTAAACATGGGGTCATTGGGCTGGTTAAGTCATTGGCTATTGAACTGGGGCCAAAAAACATTACTGTTAATGCTATTTGTCCAGGGTTTACCAACACACCTATGTTACAGCGCAGTATTGCCAAGATTATGCAGGCCACAGGCGCTGACCAAGCAAAAGCTGAGAGTAAATTGTTATTAGACAACCCCATAGGCCGATTTATAGAGCCTCAAGAAATAGCCGATGCCGTGGTTTTTTTATGCCAATCCCCTGCGTCTAATGGGGTCACCTTAAAACTGGATGGAGGCGCTCCTTAAATGGTTAATCACTACGATGCTAATACCCGCCAGCACCTTCGAGTATGGTTAAAGCTTCTCAAAACCAGTACTAGTATTGAAACAGCCTTGCGCGAGAGGCTAAAAAAAGAGTGCAGTACAACATTGCCAAGATTTGATGTTATGGCCGCTTTGGATCACCACACGGATGGCTTACGCATGACAGAGTTATCTGACTTTTTGATGGTGTCTAATGGCAATGTTACCGGCATTGTAAGCCGCCTTGCCGAAAGCGGCCTGATAGAACGAACCCAAGATACCCATGACCGCCGCGCTCAAAAAGTGTGTTTAAGCCCAAGCGGGCAGGCAGAATTTAAACAGCTCGCTCAACGCCACGCGCAGTGGATTGATGACATTATGCAACCGCTTAACACCGAAGAATCTAATACTTTATTAACATTACTTGAACGACTGGCTAACCATAAGGTGAACAAAAATGACTAGGTTAGAAGATGTTACTGCAACTCACTTTCATTGGCACTGCTCTCATGGCGTTGGTACGATTAAGCTTAATCGTCCAGATCGTAAAAACCCCCTCACCTTTGAAAGCTACGCAGAGTTAAAGACGCTCTTTTTGCAACTAGCACTGCAACAGACCATTAAGACCGTTGTTATTTTACCCAATGGTGGCAACTTTTGTTCTGGTGGAGACGTGCACGATATTATCGGCCCCTTGTTAGATAAAGACACTTTAGGTTTGCTCAATTTTACTCGTATGACGGGTGACCTAGTGAAAGCTATGCTGGCTTGTGGCAAACCCATTATAGCTGCAGTGGATGGCGTGGCTGTTGGTGCTGGCGCTATTTTGGCAATGGCCAGCGATATGCGCATAGCGACCCCACAAGCAAAAACTGCGTTCTTATTTACCCGTGTAGGTTTAGCAGGATGCGACATGGGTGCCTGCGCCATTTTACCTCGTATTATTGGCCAATCTCG
>TARA_B110000240_G_scaffold93061_1_pt1 | contig 11365 bp, 10 predicted proteins | sample TARA_B110000240 | Tara Oceans TARA_B110000240 (sample SAMEA4397611) | marine metagenome | biome: Polar Biome; feature: [DCM] deep chlorophyll maximum layer (ENVO:01000326); material: water (ENVO:00002006), including particulate matter (ENVO:01000060) such as... | depth 17 m | reverse complement strand
TGAAAAATTTTACGGTACCTTTATTCATTATAATAATATTAAATATGTTGCTTGTTTAATTACGAACAACATTAATTGAAGTGCAAAGATAATGCCAGTAATTGGAAAACAATACTTTTTATCATATTCTTTTTAAAAAAACCAAAACATTAACAAAAAAGATACCAATTAGTATTTGAATGGCTTATTAAGAATACTTTTAGTACTACTTATTAAGAAAAATAAACAAGACTAGAGACTGCTTATAACGGACTTCATTTTATTAAATTCGTCAATGATTTCATTTAAAACTATTTTTGCAGGTTTAATTTCGTTTACCAAACCAGCTATCTGTCCTATTTCCAGCTCGCCATTGTCTAAGTCTCCTTCAAACATTCCTTTTTTTGCTCTTGCCCTACCTAAGAACTCTTTTAACGCTGTTATTGTTGGTTTTGTCTTGTACAAGTCTTGCAGTTCATTATAAAATTTATTTTTAACCAAACGCACAGGCGCTAATTCTTTTAACGTTAACTCAGTGTCCCCCTCTTTTACCGCAATAATGGTGTTTTTAAAGTTTTGATGAGCCGAAGATTCATCCGTTGCCGCAAATCTGCTGCCTATCTGAACACCATCTGCACCCAAGACCATTGCAGCCAGCATTCCTCTACCAGAACCAATTCCTCCTGCCGCAATTATGGGAATCTTCACATGTTCTTTTACCATTGGTATTAGCGCAAACGTAGTTGTTTCCTCTCTACCATTATGTCCACCAGCTTCAAATCCTTCGCAAACTACAGCATCTACCCCTGCTGCTTCCGCTTTTAAAGCAAACTTTACAGAACTCACAACATGCACCACAGTAATTCCGTTATCTTTTAAAAAGTGTGTCCATGTTTTAGGGTTTCCTGCAGATGTAAAAACAATTTGCACCCCTTCTTCAATTATGATGTCCATGATTTTTTGAATATCAGGGTACAACATCGGCACATTTACTCCGAAAGGCTTGTTCGTTGCCTTTTTACATTTCTGAATGTGTTCCCTTAGAACTTCTGGATACATAGATCCCGCACCAATAAGGCCTAAACCACCAGCATTTGAAACCGCAGAAGCTAGTTTGTAACCAGAAACCCAAATCATTCCTCCTTGAATAACAGGCTGTTTTATTCCAAATAAACTTGTAATTCTATTTTTCATTAATTCTAATGGTTTCGTATTGAGTTACTTTTAGATTTCTAATAAATATCGGAAAAATCTCAATTCAATGCAGAAAGATAAGCTTAAAAGAATCAATTCATGAACTTAAAAAAATTACGAAATTACTCCAGAGCCTAATAATTCTTCATTTTTATACCAAGCAACAAATTGCCCTTCTTGAATGGCTGCTTGTTTATTTTGAAACGCAACATATAAGCCACTTTCTACTTTATGTAATGTTGCTTTTTCTAACACCTGTCTATATCTTATTCTAGCCTCAACTTGCATGGTTTCACCAACTTTTAACATTAGATCTTCACGAATCCAATGGATTTCTTCATTTGAAACTAGCAACACATTTCTATACAAGCCTTGGTGATTTTTACCTTCACCAGTGTAAATTGTATTTGCAACAACGTCTGTTTCTATAACATACAATGCTTCCTTTGTTCCGCCAACGTCTAAGCCTTTGCGTTGCCCTTTGGTAAAATAATGGGCACCTTGGTGCTTGCCAAGTATTTTACCATCTTCTTCTTTGTAAGAAAATTTTGTTGAAAAATAGGCTAGTTCTGCTTCGATACTCTCAAATTTAGGAGTTGACTTTGTATACTGAGAAAAATCTGCAGGAATATTCACAATATTTCCTTTTTTAGGTTGTAGTTTTTGTTGTAAAAACTCTGGCAATCTTACTTTACCAATAAAACACAACCCTTGAGAATCTTTCTTTTCAGCAGTAATTAAATCGGCTTTTTTAGCAATTTCTCTCACTTCTGGTTTTGTTAAATCGCCAATAGGAAACATTGCTTTTGTAAGTTGCTGTTGAGAAAGCTGACATAGAAAATAAGATTGATCTTTATTCCCGTCCTTTCCTGCTAATAATTTATAAACAAGTTTGCCATCAACCATTTCTTCTCCTTTTCTGCAGTAATGGCCAGTAGCTACATAATCTGCGCCTAATTTTAAGGCAATCTCCATAAAAGCATCAAACTTTATTTCTCGATTGCACAGTACATCCGGATTGGGTGTTCTCCCTTTACTATACTCATCAAACATATAATCTACAATACGTTCTTTGTATTGATTACTTAAATCTACCACTTGAAAAGGAATTCCTAATTTTTCTGCAACAATCATCGCATCATTACTGTCTTCTAACCACGGACATTCATTTGAAATAGTTACAGAATCATCATGCCAATTTTTCATAAAAAGCCCAATTACCTCGTACCCTTGCTCCTTTAATAAATAGGCCGTAACACTAGAATCTACACCACCAGAAAGACCAACAACTACTCTTTTCATTCTCTATTAATTGATTTGCAAATTTACAACATAGATTTTTATTTAGTAAGCTTTAATTCAATTAACAAAAAAGAGCGTTCAATTTTCAAATGCTAAAGTTTTGTTTAAGTTTTGTTAAAAAATACTAAACAAATAGATGTTTAACTATTTTTGTTTTATCGTATTATTAAATACTTAAACAAAAAAACTTTAAATTATGAAAATTTTTAAAAATTTATTTAAAACTATTTTAATTTTAGCGCTTTCATTCACTGCTTTTACAAGTTGTGATGATGACGATGAGTACTCATCAGCTCCGGTTCCAGAAACCAATACAATAGTAGATTTTGTAAGTAGCAATGCAGATTACAGTATTTTACTAGAAGCTTTGCTCCTTGCTGATGGAGACTTGCCTAGCGTTCTAGCGGGCGAAGGACCCTTTACCGTATTTGCTCCAAACAATGCAGCTTTTACAGCTTTTTTATCGGCCAATAATTTTACTTCTTTAGGCGACATTCCAACTGATATTTTAACGCAAGTTTTATTAAATCACGTTGTTAGTGGAAATGCGGTTTCATCTTCCTTAACAACAGGATACGAAGTAAGCTCTTTATCTACAGCGACACCAACTGGAAATAATATGAGTTTGTATATAAATACTGATGACGGAGTTGTAATCAATGGAATAGCAACAGTTACAACTGCAGATGTGTCTGTAGATAACGGAACTATACATGCTGTAGATACTGTTATTGGCTTGCCAACAGTTGTTACATTCGCTGTGGCAGATCCTAATTTTTCTATTTTAGCAACTGCTTTAACGAGATCAGATTTAACTTTTGACTTTGACGGAATACTTTCCACTGCCAACGGAACGGCACCTGCTCCGTTTACAGTATTTGCGCCGATAAACTCAGCTTTTGTTGCTTTATTAGCACAACTAGATGTAGCCTCTTTAGAAGATATTGATGGGCCTGCCTTAACAGAAACGTTAGAAATGCATACAGTTGCAGGTACAAATGTATTAGCCAGTAGTTTAACTGATAATATGACCATTGAAACAGTAGGGGGAAATATTACCGCAAATGTAACGGATGGTCCAACATTAACAGATGCAAATGATAGGGTAAGCTCAATTGTTGCTACAGATGTACAAGCAAGTAACGGAGTTATACACGCAATAGATAGAGTGCTTTTAAAGTAATATTAATAAACACTAAAAGCGCGTTCAAAATATATTTGAAGGCGCTTTTAGTATTTACAATCCTTTTTTAATAAATTTATTTATTTTCTTTACTGGAGCCAACTCACCATCTACATAGTACTCCCAATCTCCAACTCTTTTTCCTTTTTCATAAACACCTGTTTCCTTTAAGTTCCCATCTAATTCAAAATATTTTGCGAGTCCGTTTGGTTTGCCACTTTTGTAAGTAACTTCTTCAATTAAAATTCCTTTACTGGAAAACTTAGATGAAATGCCATCTAATAAACCATTTTTAAACAGAGATCTTTCAGTTACTTTACCATTGTGATATTGTACTAGTTGCGCTCCATGTTGCAAACCATCTTTATAATTTTCTTGAGACATTATGCTGCCATCAGCATAAAAATATTTCCAAACTCCAGTCCTTTTTCTTCCGTTTAAAACCCCTTGCGATTTTATTTTTCCGTTTAAAGTGTAAAACTGAACAAATAAAGAATCTGAATTCTTATAAAAAGTTTTTACAATTGTTGGTTTTTCTGAAGTAGTACTGTTATAAAATTTAAAAACACCTACTTCTTTTCCTTCTTTAAATTGACCTGTATAACGTATCCTTTTATTTGGATGGTACTTTTTCCAAACACCTATTCTATTGTTATTACTGTCAAATTGATTGATTTTTTGGGCGCTACAATCTTCGCTAATCAAAGAACTCATCAAAAAAATAAAAACAAAATACACTCTTTTTATAGGCATCATAAAAATAAAACTATAACACAAAGATACATTATTAGTGCCAAAAATAAGTTTAGCTACAAACCTAACAACGAATGAATCTTTGAAATTGAGAAAGAATAACAAGATAGAAAAACATGCAAAATCACATTAATAAATGTCTTTTAATCCTTATTTTTGTTGTTCACAACACAACTAAAAATGAACTTGACAAAACTAAATGCCATCTCTCCTATTGATGGACGTTACAGAGATAAAATTGAAAAACTAGCAAATTATTTTTCTGAAGAAGCTTTAATTAAATATCGAGTTAAAGTAGAAATTGAATATTTTATTGCTTTATGCGAAATACCATTGCCACAATTAGCAAGTTTTGACAACAATTTATTTGGTGCTTTACGTGAAATTTATATCCACTTTACTGCGGAGGATGCTCAAAAAATAAAAGACATAGAAAGCATTACAAATCATGATGTAAAAGCTGTTGAATACTTCATTAAAGAAAAATTTGATGTTTTAGGTTTACAAGCGCACAAAGAATTTATCCATTTTGGACTTACTTCTCAAGACATTAACAACACCGCCATTCCGCTTTCTATAAAAGAAGCAATGCAAGATGTTTATATACCGCAGTATACAGCTCTTTTAGAAAGGTTACAAGAATTAGTTGTGGAATGGAAAGACATTTCGATGTTGGCAAGAACTCACGGGCAACCAGCCTCTCCTTCACGTTTAGGCAAAGAGATTGATGTTTTTGTGGTGCGTTTACAAGAACAATTTAATGCCTTAAAGAACATACCAAATGCTGCTAAATTTGGCGGCGCAACTGGTAATTTTAATGCACATAAAGTTGCATATCCAACCATAGACTGGAAAGCTTTTGGAGGTGCATTTGTAAAAGATAACTTAGGTTTACACCACTCTTTTCCAACAACACAAATAGAGCATTATGATCATATGGCAGGTTTGTTTGATGCTTTAAAGCGCATCAACAACATTATCATAGATTTAGATAGAGATTTCTGGACATACGTTTCTATGGATTATTTTAAACAAAAAATTAAGGCAGGTGAAATAGGTTCTTCCGCGATGCCCCATAAAGTGAACCCAATTGACTTTGAAAACTCTGAAGGAAACTTGGGACTTGCCAATGCAATTTTCGAGCATCTATCTGCAAAATTACCAATTTCTAGATTGCAAAGAGATTTAACAGACAGTACTGTTTTACGAAATGTTGGTGTGCCATTTGGCCATACAATTATAGCCTTTATAGCTACTATAAAAGGTTTGAATAAGTTGCTATTAAATAAAGCAAAATTTGAACAAGATTTAGAGAATAATTGGGCAGTTGTTGCAGAAGCTATACAGACAATTTTACGTAGAGAAGCATATCCAAATCCTTATGAAGCTTTAAAAGGATTAACAAGAACCAACGAAAAAATCAATCAAGTATCCATTGCTAATTTTATTGATACTTTAGAAGTTTCGACAGCAATTAAAGAAGAATTAAAGGCGATTACGCCAGCTAACTACACAGGAATTTAAGATGATAAAAAGAAAAGAAGAAATAGTGGTTTTTAAAATTATTTCAGAAAAAAGGAATGCATTGTTCTTTGCACTTTTTTCTTGCTTATTTTTAATGATTTTATCTTCGTGTTCTTCAGAAAAAGGAGATCCTGAAAGATTTAGAAAAGGTGTTTTTGAGGTTCCTGCAGGAAAAGGGTATAGCAAAACAACAATCACCAGAATTGATAGCATTCAAATTGAAGAATACGATAAAATTATTAGTATTTCTAACGATAGCGTATCTGGGGAAAAAAGAATTAAACAAATTGATACATTATATATCAAATGGAAAAATAATTTCTTTTATTCTTTAAAAATGAAATCGCCTAAAAAACAATTAGACAAAGACGCTATTTATGTTCAAATAACTAAAATAACAGAAGATTCTTATGATTTTTCAGCAAAAATAGGCTTCAATAAATTTCTTACTGATGGCACAGTTTATAAAGTAAAATAAGATTCATTAGTATTATAAATAGTCGCTTTTATCCATTATTTAGAAGTTCTTTTATGTGATTAAGAAAAGAGCTTACTTTTTCTTAATCACAATGCCTTAAACCTTTTAAATATTTGAAAGCAGTACCTTCTTATTTTCACCTGAAACCAATAAGAACTGGTGTTTTATTCTTTCGAGTTTGTTAACACAAATATAGACGCCATTACAAAGGTTATTTGTACTTTGCAGATTCATTTTATATAAATGTTTATATACAACATTTAAAAACTATAAATAATAATACTATTATACTGCTTAAAAAACATATCGCCCTTTTATTTCTGATGGTATTCTTTTTACCATCCGGTATGGAAATTGTTCATGCTTTAGAAGATCATACACACCAAGTATGCAATTCTCAAACAGAAAAACATGTGCATGAAAATGTTACGGAGTGCGATTTTCATTTTTTTAAGGTGAATACACCTTCGTTAGCAAATAACACCTACACATCTATAATACCAATTAAAAAAACGGTTCTTATTGATGGTTCTTATAATTTCTTATTACAGTATCAACCTTTATCTTACCGCCTAAGAGGACCACCTGCTTGCTAGTATTAATTTATTAATATTAATATAAAAGGCATTAAAATGATTCAAAAAATCTTTTTTTGTACATTCTTGTGTTTCATAACTTTTGCAGGTTATTCACAACAATGTACCTATAACTTTAAAGGTACTATAACAGATTATCATGACGGAACTTCAATATTTGGAGCCACTATATTTATTAAAAATTTGAATAAATATATAACGTCAGATAATCAGGGTAAATTTGAAATTGAGAATTTATGTAATGGAAAAATCCATCTCTTTATCTCTCATATTTCTTGCGAAACTAAAGAGGTATTTGTCACTATAAACAAAAACACCTCGAAAGAATTTAGTTTAGAGCACCATTCAGAAGAACTAAAAGAGGTTCGTATTTCATCAACTTCAGAATTAAAGATGAAAACGACCCAATTTACCGTTTTAAAATCTGATGTTATTGACGCATATAGCAGTAAAAATTTAGGAGATGTCTTAAAAAACATTTCTGGAGTTTCTGCTATTAATACTGGCAATACCATTGTAAAGCCGATGATTAACGGCTTGCATAGTAGTAGAGTTATTTTAATGACAAATGGTGTTCGTTTACAAGACCAAGAATGGGGAATCGAACATGCACCTAATATTGATATTAATACCGCAGAAAAAATTACGGTTATTAAAGGTGCAAATGCCTTAGAGTTTGGTGGTGATGCTATTGGTGGTGTAATTGTTGTAGCACCAAACAGAATTATTGTAAAAGACAGTCTTTATGGTAAAAGTATTTTAACAGGTCAAACAAATGGCCAAGGTTTTAGCTTTCATTCTTCTTTATCTAAATCTACAAAAGAAGGATATTATGTAAATGCAAAAACAACGGTTAAAAAGTATGGCGATTTTGAAAGTCCGGGTTATATACTCACGAATACGGGCTTAAATTCTGAAGCATTTTCTTTACAAACAGGTTTAAAGAAATTTGAGCATGGCTTTAATGTCTATTACACCTATGTTAAGAACGAAATTGGCATATTAAAATCTTCTCATATAGGAAATATTGAAGATTTAGTAAACGCCATAAATTCAGACGCCTCTATGGCTGTTAAAGACTTTTCGTACGCCATTAATTCTCCGAAACAAGAAGTAACGCATCAATTGGTAAAAGTAGATTTTTACAAAAGATTCAAGAAGCTAGGAAAATTAACTGTACAATATGACTTCCAAAACAATAAAAGGTTCGAGTTTGACAACCGAATTGGTGAGAATAAAAACAAAGCAGCAATTGATTTAAATTTGAATTCTCATTCTTTAAAAACAAGCTTTGAATTCGATTCAAAATCAAAGCAAACCTATAAAGTAGGACTTGTGGGTGCGTATCAAAACAACTTTGCAAATCCGAATACTGGTGTTAAAAGGTTGATTCCTAATTATAATAAATACGATTTTGGCACCTTTGTCATTGGCAACTTTATTATAAATGACAATAGCCGTTTAGATTTTGGAATTCGCTATGACGTGAATTACATCAACGCTAAGAAGTTCTATTTAAAAAGCAGGTGGAACGAACGAAATTATGATGTTGATTTTAATGATTTGATCATTGGTGATTTTAATACGCAATGGTTAGTGAATCCTGAATTTACATATCATAATATGTCTGCTTCCATTGGTTTTTTTCATCAATTAAATGATGAGAATTCGTTTCAGTTCAGCTATGCTTTGGCAAGTAGGTCTCCAAATCCGTCTGAATTATTTAGTGATGGATTGCACCACTCTGCTGCAAGAATAGAATTGGGTGATTTAAGAGCATCGCAAGAAACTTCTAACAGAGTTGCTGCCAGCTATGATTTTCGAAATCCCAAAACGAATGTATCTGTAGCGTTATTCTTTAATCACATTCGTAATTTTTTATACATAGAACCAAACGGAATAGAACAAACAATTCGTGGGGCATTTCCTGTTTGGAACTATAAAGCTACTACTGCAAACTTATTTGGAGTAGACATTAATTGGCAACAAAAAATTACGGAGCACCTTAACTTTAATAACAAAACATCGTTTATTAAAGGAAGGGATGCCAGTAATGGTAGAGATTTAATAGATATTCCCGCTGCAAACACTCAGAATACAGTTGGTTATTCAAATAAAAAATGGCATCATTTTAATGCCAATTTAGAAAGCAATTTCGTTTTTAAACAAAATTTATTTCCAAATAATGACTTTGAAGTTTTTATTCCAACAACAAGTTCGAACGTCTTATTAGATCTTAGCGCTACTCCTAGCAGTTATCACTTGCTAAACTTTAATACAGATACCACTTTTAAAGTGTCTCAAAAAACAAACCTAACCATAGGAATTACTGTTACAAATATTTTAAACACCAAGTATAGAGCTTATTTAAATAGGTTAAGATATTTTGCAGATGACCTTGGAAGAAATTATTTATTACAATTAAAATTTAAATATTAAACAAAACATAAAAAAATGAAACTAATTAAAAACATAGTAATTTTAGCATTTATAGCATCAATTTTCACAGCATGTTCTGAGACTGAAGACCCAGTAGTTATTAACGAGGAAGAAGTTATTACAACGGTTAGAGCAACCTTAGTGCCACAAAATGACGGTGCTGAAATAACTTTAGAGAGTAGAGATTTAGACGGAGATGGACCAAATGCACCTGTTATTAGTGTTTCTGGGAATTTGGATGCAGCTACAACCTATGACGTAACGTTGAAGATTCTAAATGAAACAGAAAGTCCTGCAGATGATATTACTTTAGAGATTTTAGAAGAAGATGAAGAGCATCAATTCTTTTTTTCTTTCACGAATGATATTGCAACAGCAACGTACAACGATCAGGATAGCAATGGAGATCCAATAGGAGTTCAATTCAGTTTATTAACAGGTACTGCTAGTACTGGTAATTTCACGATAACTTTAAGACACGAACCAAACAAATCAGCAGACAATGTAAGTGCTGGAAATATTACAAACGCAGGAGGGGAAACAGATGTGCAAGTAACTTTTGAAATTACTGTGAATTAAAAAAATAGTAAAAATCCAAATTATAAAGGCATTGTATTTTAATGAATACAATGTCTTTTTAGATTTAAAAATTTTGCAATTAAAAGTAGTTCCAAAAAGTGTTCTATTATTGTAATGCTTTTTTTACTTTTGTACTTTATTAAATTGTGCTGTTTTATATCTTTTTAAAAGTGATAAAAATGCTCACTATTTAAAGCGTTTATGTCTAAATTACCAAAAGAACACCAATTTACGGACCTGTCAGACTATGGCAGACCAATTGCTAGAATTATCGCAAAATCTTTAAAATCTACAAGATTTACACCTATAGATGTTACCATAGCATTCGTCATTTCTGGTTTGGTTGGAGTTTATTGTATTGTTGAAGGATATTATTGGGCAGCTGCTTTTTTCCTGATTGTTAAATCTATTTTAGACGCTGCAGATGGAGAATTGGCAAGAGTAAAAGAAACACCTTCTTATACAGGTAGGTTCTTAGATTCGGTTTCAGACATCATTTTAAATTTTATCATTTTAGGTACCATAGGATACCTAACAAATACCCATTTTGGATACATTTTTTTAGCCTTTTTCGGAATTCAATTGCAGGGAACTCTATATAATTACTATTATGTAATTCTTAGAAATAGATTTGAAGGAGATACTACTAGTAGAGTTTTTGAAGACAAAACACCCGTTGCATTGCCGGGAGAAAAACAAAAAAATGTGACTATTTTGTTTTTTATTTACAAAGCTTTGTATGGCATTTTTGATGAAATAATTTATGCACTAGACAAAAATGCACCAGAAGGAAAACCTTTTCCTAATTGGTTAATGACGCTGATTTCTACTTTTGGTTTAGGATTTCAGTTGTTAATAATAAGTGTTTTCTTGGTATTGAATTTAAAAGAATTGATCATTCCTTTTTTTATTGGAAATTCTGTACTCGTTTTTGTTTTTATTGGCATTCGAAAAATATTTTATTAGTGCACATGTTCGGTGCTTTTCAACCTACTTAAGACAATTAAAGAAGCAATAAAGAAAAGCGCTAAGCAAAGCACACTCCACTGCATAGAATCTGTTAAAGCATATAAAAAACCAAAAACAAAAGTTCCTAATACAATGGCAATTTTTTCGGTAACATCATAAAAACTAAAATAGGTTGCGTGGTCTTGCGTATTCGGCAATAATTTAGAATATGTAGAACGGGTTAAAGATTGTATAGCTCCCAAAACCAAACCTAACAAAACACCTAATCCGTAAAAATAGGTGGCTACGTTTGGTAGATTTTTGTGCAAAAGAAATGCACAAAAACAAACCAATATCCATATGAAAATGGTGATTTTTAAAGCTTTAAAA
>TARA_B110000240_G_scaffold126077_1_pt1 | contig 11427 bp, 7 predicted proteins | sample TARA_B110000240 | Tara Oceans TARA_B110000240 (sample SAMEA4397611) | marine metagenome | biome: Polar Biome; feature: [DCM] deep chlorophyll maximum layer (ENVO:01000326); material: water (ENVO:00002006), including particulate matter (ENVO:01000060) such as... | depth 17 m | reverse complement strand
CTCATTTCTGTCATTTCCAGCCCAAGAAAAGTGTCAATCTGCGATCAGTTCTATCGTACTCGACCGAGGCGACGAGCACAACGCCGCGCGCATCGCCGCGCGAGGAATTGTGCGGGGCGTCGAATCTCCACGTGATCGAGCGCCGGTCGCGTTGTTTGGCTTGTCTCGCCGAGCCTCTGGAGCTAGCCGCGAAGGGGTAAGCGCGGAGTCGAGCCGACAGATCTGGCGCGAAAAAAATGTCGGCGCCGACGGAAACGCCCAGGAGCGGCGGCAGGTCCTCTCCTTACGGAGGACTGCGCCCTGGCGGTGGGGATGGTGGCGACAGTAACAACGCGCTGAATAAGCTCGTCACGCCGCTGCGGTGGGGCATCGGCAGCTTGACGAAGACGGTGCGTTCGCGATTCTCCCTTACCCTCGGTCGGCGTTTAAAAAGAAATCGCACCGAAGTTCCTCCGCTCACCTCTTCCCTATCCCTCCGCAGGTTCGTGGGTTCCTCGGATCCCCCAGCTTCGAGAACGAAGCCGTTCCTTCCGCTGCGACGCCATCCGCTGCGCCTACTAACTTCGAGGTGCGTCTCTCAACGAACACGCGATGCTCGCCCCAACTCCCACGCCACCGGTTGCGTTTTAACCCTAAGCGCCAGGGGTCGACGTCCGCTTTTCGCGATTCCAGCTCCTCTCTGACTCCCCATGCCTTCCCCTTCCTCGTCTATCCTTCCTCACAGCCCGCGGTCAATGCGCCTCGCGAGAATCAGGGCGGTTCCAGCACCGCGAACTTGCTCGACGCTCTGAAGCAGCGCAACAATCTGACCAGAGAAGAGACGCAAGCGGTGATCAGTCTGCTGCAGCGACAAGGCGCGAGCGCGGAGATCGCGGCGTTTGACGCCTACGCGCCTTCGACGTCCGCCATGCCCCCTCCCGCTCCCGTGGGTCTGTTCCAGACCCCGAGCAGTGCGGGCCCCACGGCGGCGCGCTCTCCAGGTCCGGCGGGGGAGACAGCCTTTTCGAACATCCATAGCTACCTCCGACGCGCGAATGAAGAGAAAAGGCGCGCGCCTCTCTCGCTTCCCCACGCGCGCGGCGCGTCCAGATATCCGGCGCTCGGCTACGGCGGCGCGCGTGGTGCTCGAAGCCTGTACGGCGCCCATGATGGGAGGATGCCGCCATCTCTGCTGGGTGCGCCTGCTGGCCAAGGCCACGCCGAGACTGCGGGACGCGCGGCGAGGGGATTCGGCACGACCGTTCGCGCGGGGGCGAGGTACGGCGGACCAAACTCGCCGCCGACTGCGAGCGGAATCGGGATGGATTGGAGAGCTCCTAGTTCCGAGCCTGGGCTGTTGTCTCCTGGGATGAAGCGCACTCGGGATACCGCGGAAATGGACATGGACGCGCGCGAAATCGGCCGGTCCACGGTGGCGAGGCTCGCCGGTCACGGAGACGCGCCGCGCGCGGCGCCGGGGGGGATGCCCGCGGGCACGCCCGCCGGGAGCTCGCTCAAGGCGACTCCCTCCAAAAACGTCGCGGCATCTGCGGTCACGACGGACACCGCACGCAGGATTCTCCAGACCCTTGACAGGCTGGCGGGTCAGAAATCTGGAACCGAAACCAACGGCGCGGCGGGTTCGCCTTTAACGAAGCCCACAAACCTATCGTCCAGCCTGAACAAAGCCGCGGCGCCTTCGTCGTCTCTTCACGGGTTCCGAGGGATTCAAAGAGCGACGCCTGCGAAAGCGCTGGCTTCCGCGGAGAAACGCGTCTCAGCGCCCATCGCGTCGCACGCAAAGCCCACCGCCGCGCCCGTGACTCGCGTCGCCGCGCCGTCCGCGCTGCAATTCGAGCCCGACGCGTTCAAAGAAACTAAAACGGCGCCGGCGTTCGGGTTTGGGAACACTTTGTCTGCGGCAAAACCCGTCGCACCTCCGGCGCCGCTTTTCTCCGCGCCGTCTGGTGTTGCGACCACCGAATCGCCCGTGGGACTTCCCGTGTTTTCCTTCGGAAACGCGTCTCCCGTGACCGCCGCGCCTTTGGCGGCTGCGGCGTCGGCGTCGTCGTCGTTTGACGCGGGCGAGATGCCCCAATACGCCTTCGGCGGGGACGACGAGGACGAACCCAAGTACACTTTTGGCGCGCAGGACGACGGGGTGATCGACGCACCATTTATGGGCTCAACGCAAGTCCCGGATATCGACGTCAAGTACACCTTCACCGAGGGCATGTCTCCTGTGCCTTTCCCCTCCACGAGCGCGTCCGCGCTGGCGAAAGAAACCCCTGCGCCGGCGAAAGGAGGTCTGTGGAGTGCGGAGGGTTTGAAGAAAAATGGCGAACACATGAAACAAGTAAACGCTGCAATCGAGGAGGAGGAGAGCAAAGGCAAAGCAAAGCCTGCGGCACCCGTGTTTGGCGCAGCCGCGCCCGCCGCGCCGGCGGCGCCGAAAGCGGGGGGTCTGTGGAGCGCGGAAGCGCTGAAACAAAACGAAGCACACCAAAATAAGGTCAACGCCGCAATCGAGGAGGAAGAGAGCAAGGGTAAGGGCGGGGCGCCTGCCCCTGCTGCTCCGGCGCCGTCTCTTTTCGGGATGCCTTCAGCGACGACAGCTGCTCCCGCTGCTTTCTCATTCGGGTTGGCGCCGGCGAAGACGGATGCGGCGGCGACGCCCGTGCCCGCGCCCGCGGCGTTCTCCTTCGGCCTCACCCCCGCGGAGAAGCCGAAGGAGCCTGAGAAACTGGCCGCGGCGGAGCCACCCGCTCCGGCGCCTGCTGCTTTCACGTTTGGAGCTTCCGCTCCTGCTTTCGGGCAACCCGCGGCTGAAAAACCCGTGGAGACCCCCGTGGCTCCCGCTTCGACGCCATTCGTGTTTGGCGCGTCACCAGCGCCGTTCGCCTTCGGTGCTACGACTCCCGCTTCTTCCTCGCCTCTTAGTGCCGCCGCGCCCGCGTTCTCGTTCGGCGCGGTTCCCACGCCGAAAACCGCGGAGGAGCCGGCGCCGGCGCCCGCGCCCGCGTTTGGAGGTTTCGGCGCCACAGCGACGGACGCGAAAGACGCGGACCCGCCCGCTCCCGCTCCCGCGGTGTTCACGTTCGGAGCCACGGCGAGCACCCCGGCAGCACCTACCGCGCCTACCGCGCGTGTCACGGGAAGCTTATTCGGCGGCGCGAGCTCGGGATCGCTCGCCTCACTCGGCGCGAACGCCAACGCCGGCGCCGCGGCGGCGCCGGCGCCGTTCATGTTCGGGCAATCCTCCGTCGCCGCCGGGTCTGGTTTCGGGGTCTCAACGGAGGTTGCTCCCACGACGACCACCGGAGGGTTTACCTTCGGCGGTGCCCCCGGCTCTTCCGCGGCTCCGGCGTCCGGAAGCGCGTTCGGCGCCGCGTCCTCCGCGCCGCCCGCGTTTGGAGCGGCGTCCGCGACACCGGCGTTTGGCGCCTCGACGCCCGCGTCTGCTTTTGGCGCGGCGTCGTCGACCCCAGCGTTCGGCGCTGACATAGCGCCCGCGCCCGTGCCAGTAGCGGCGAGCGGAGGCTTCGGCGGTGGGGGATTCGGGTTCGGAGCCTCGCACTCCGCGGCTTCCACGGGCGCGTTTACGTTCGGCGCGAGCGCCGGCGCCGGCGCCGAACCGGCGCCGCCGCCGAGCGCAACGCCTTTCGGATCTTCCGGCGGCTTCGGCGGCTCCGCGGCTCCCGCGTTTGGAGCCGCCGCGGGCAATCCTTTCGCGGGGGGGGGAGATGCGCCGGCGCCGGCTGTGGCGCCCGGTCTTTTCGGTGTCGGCGGCGGATTCGGCGGCGCTCCCGCGTCGCCGGCGTTCGGCTCCAGCCCGGCGTTCGGGTCCAGCGGGAACTTGGCTTTCGGTGCTCCGGCGTCGACGAGCGCGCTGGCGGCTGCGAACCCGTTTGGCGGCGGCGGTGGCTTCGGCCCCCCCGCTGCGCCCGCGCAGAGCTTCGGTGCTGGCGCGCCACCTCCACTCAACGCACCTTCGATGTTTGGAGGGGGAATGCCGGGTGGTGGGATGAGCATGGGCGCGGGGGACGCGCCGTCGGGGGGCCGGAAACCCGCGAAAAAGGCGAGGAGGCCTCCAAAGAGGAATTGAAACAAAACACAGGTTTTAGCGGTTCAATCAAATTCGATAGATATGTATGACAACACGCTAGCCGCTCTACTTGTAGTTAGCTCGATGCTTCGATTAAAAATGACAACACGCTCAACGCGCTCGCCGTGTTCTTTCGCATGTTCTTTCAGACAATAAATAACACAGTTAATTAAATCACCCACGCGCGCGTCGAAGTTACGCCGCACTTAGTACAGGCCGATAACCTTCCACCACACGGAACCGATGCCGAGGAAGGTGACGATGTAAAAGATGGACATGCCGAAACCAATCTTCCACCAGGTGGGGAGGGGCACGTATCCGGCGCCGAAGAACGGAGGCGCGGAGCCGATACCGTAGTGCGTGGTGCAGCCCATGAGGTTGGAGAAGATACCGAGCGTAAGCGCGGAGACCAGGGGAGGGGCACCGCAGGCGACCAGCACGGAGAGGAAGGCGGTGTACATCGCGCCGATGTGCGCCGCGCCGGAGGCGAACATGTAGTGCGAGTAGAAGTACAGGCACACGACGACGAGGAACGCGGGCTGCCACGCCAGGCCGGCGGCGCTGACAACCTTCACCACCGAAGCGGAGAACCAGGGGATCAGGCCGTACTTGTTCAAGTAAGACGCCATGGCGATGAGGGCGGCGAACCAGGTCAGGGTATCCCAAGCGGGCCCTTCGGCGAGGCACTCCTTCCAGGTGATGACGCCGGCGATGAGCAGGGTGGACAAGCCGACGAGCGCGGCGGCGACAGAGCCGACGCCGATTTTGGAGCCGAAGATCCACAGACCGACGGTCACCACGAGCGCGGCGGCCATGACCTTTTCGTCACCAGACATGGGGCCGAGCTTGGCGAGCTCTTCCTTGGCCTTTTTCGGGGCTTCGGGGGAGTCCTTCACCTCGGGGGGGTACAGCACGTACAGGATCAGGGGCACGCAGATGAGGCACACCAGGCCGGGGAGGGACGCGGCGAGCGCCCATTGGCCCCAGGTGATGGTCTGGCCGATCGTAGCCGCGGCGAGGTTCACGGACAACGGGTTCGCCGCCATCGCGGTGATGAACATGCCGGACGACACGGTAGAGGTTTGGAACACGGTCATCATGACGTACGCGCCCATCTTCTTCTCCGTGCCCTTGTCCGGCTCGGAGCCGCACGCCACGCACAGGGCTTTGGTGAGGGGAAGGAAGATACCGCCCGCTCGCGCGGCGAGGGAGGGAATAGCCGGCGCGAGGAGCGCTTCGGAGAACACCAGGGAGTACGTCAGGCCGAGCGTGGATTTGCCGAAGATGGACACGATCATGTACGCGATGCGGTTCCCGAGGCCGGTTTTGATGAAACCGCGCGCGAGGAAAAACGCAAGCGCGATGAGCCACGGGATCTCCGACGAAAACGCGCTGAACGCGGCGCTGAAGGGAAGCAGACCGGTGACCATGGAGACGCCGAGGCCGATCAAAGCCGTGGCACCCAGGGGAAGAGGCTGTTCCAGGTAGGGAGGGAGACGGGTGTCAGTACTGGATGCATGAAACAATCCGATATTTCAACGGTGGTGTTGTCGCATTGGGGGTGAGACGCACGTTGGTGATGATGCCGACAATGGTGCCGACGAACACGGCGAGGAGGTGCCACGCCTGGGCGGTGACACCAACGGGCGCGGGGATGCACCAGATGATGAGGCCGGCGAGCACGGAGTAGCCCAGGGGCTTGAGCTTCGCTCCCTTCCACTCAGCCTTCGCCGGGACATCGGCAGCCTGCACGACCGGGACCGACGCGCTGGCGGTGACCTGGCGGTTCGCGGTCGCGCGGCGGGACACGGGGGAGGTCACCGCGCGCTGGCGGAGTTCGACAGCGGTGGCACGATCGCCCTGGAAGAACTGCGCGGACTGTCCGATACCGTTAGACTTCACGGCGTTGGTGGACACAGCGCGGGCGCGGGAACTTGAACCCTTCGCCGAATTAACGGTTCGGGTGCTCACCGCGACGCGAGTCGCGGCGGCGGAGGCCGTCATGGCGGACATGACGATCGCGAAAGATCTGTTTTTTGGGGAAGTTGGGAAGACGACGACGACAACGAAAGGAAGATCGAGTTAGTGAAGATCGTGTTAGTGCCCGATTAGTTGAACGCGGTTGGTACGTCGAGTCGCTTGTGTCCCGTGGGTCATCGTAACACGTATGACGTCACCACGGTGTATCTTTTCGTTCAGCCGACTCGATCCTCCTTTGATCGAACCGTCAAAAAAACCGCCCACGATCGGGCGAAAGATTTGAAAGTTGGCACGCCGCCGATGGCTTTGCACTGATGACAGGTGCAAAGACGCGTGCGTGCGTTCCCCCGAGACACGCGCGTGTGTGTGTGGGATGTATGATTGGGAGATGAGACTAATTTCGTACCTCCAACCGCGTCGGTGCGAGTCGATCTGGGGACTCGCGACGCCTTTACGCCTTTGACAGGCTGAAGCGCTGAACAAAAAGATCTGGAGATAGTCTTTCGGATTTCGCTCGCCGCCGAGCCGCCCAAGAGAGTCGACCGACCACCTCCGATCTCATCAGGTGTTTGTCGGCAACACGAACGAAGCGACCTTTCGCGAAAAGGGTCCTTTCACAAACGCGGCGCCTTGGTCGCCGGTCAGAGGGAGCGGCGCTAGCGGACGAGAAGTATCCCTGGAAGCACGCTTATTATTTAACAGTCGGGTGGTAGGTACGCGGTACTGGTGAGGCGCGAATCGCTCCCGAGGTGGCAGACGTACGTGTGTTCGGCTCCCCTGTTGGAATGTCCGACAAGTCATTCGTTGCCCCGCGAGGCATCCTGCGACGAAGCAGCAGTTTCGCGGTTCTGAATGACGGTGTAGGCCACGCCGCCCCCCCGAAGGCGGCTTCGGTCAGCAATCTTTCCGTGACATCCAGAGCCATCGCTATCCCTAGTAGCGGTCACGCTCGTAGCACCGGTAGCGTCGCGAGCGGTTCGAGCGCTTCGTCTGGAGATTCTTTCTCTGAAGGCAAAGCATTCATTCATCCGAGCGCCCGGGACAGGCTTGGCCTGTCTGTGGAATCATCGCCTGACGCGCCGGGCAGTGCGTGCGACGAAAACGACGATGACGAAGCGGGAGGACGCGTGCGGCGAGGAGACGCGTTGACGGGCCTCGAGTCTCCATTGCACGAGCTTTTAGAGCGAGACAGACGACGAGATTCGGAACACACGGGAGGGAGTTCCGGTCGGGGAGGAAGCGAATTCAACACCATGGACGATGCGTACGCGTTTAATTCCATCGATGAGGTGACCGCGTGTGATGTTACCCCGTTACCGACGCCGGAAGTGTCGAAACACGGTACGAACGAAGCGTGGCTGTTCATGAGTCAAAGCAAAAATCAACGCCAACAGCGTTTCAGCGATATCGGGGATGGAGAATCGAGCGGTCCAGACGACAGCGAACGCAACGTGCGGTTATCGAAGCTTGATGACGGGAGTGGTGGCAGCAGCCGCGGGATGCGTCGTGTGGGCTCGGTCGTGTCGTTCAACGACGAGCACAAGGTACACGACATCGGTTCCATGAATGATTTGATTGAGGAAAAGAAATGCAAGAACAAGTTGAGCATGTTGTCTTCCATGAAACGTGAGATGAAAGCGTTAATGGTCAATTACGGGATGAAGACAGAAAAGCCGAAGGACGCGCCGGTGATTGGCAGCCTGAAAGACAGCCGGCGAAACATGTTTGACAACATCGACCAAACCATCGCGGTGAACAAAAACCGAGCGGCGTGGGAAACGCGAGAGCTGTCTCTGCGCGGGGGCAACGAATACCAGAAGATGATGGCTGAGATGCCGGGCTCCAGATTAGCTCCTGCTGACACGCGACGCTCGAATTTGTCTCCTGCGTTGGATGCCGAAGGGCAAGGCGAGTAGACTTAGTGTTTTTTCAACGTACACGAGTACGAGTGGTCACTAGAATTGCTGAGTCAGACGATTTTTCCGAACTTGTCGTCAAAACCGAAAGGGCACAACGATAACTAACTGTCTTCAACCAATCTGATGCGCTCCCTCATCAGTTTGACCGTGCACTTCTCACGCGTTCTGGAGATTCCCGATTTCGGGTGCTGGAACCGGGATGGGGCAATGTCTATCCAGCCCCCCCGAAGGTCCGGTTCCCATCAACATCTCTCACGACAGAGCGTGTGAAGATGATTACGCGTTCAACCCGAAGGAAGACAAAATCGGCGAGGGCGTGCAGGGGGTGGTTTTCGCGGCGAAGCACCGGGTGACTGGCGAGTCCGTGGCTCTGAAACGCACCCACATCGGAAGGTTTGGAAGCTCTGCCGCACGCGCATCTGCGTTTGCCGAGATCGAGCTCCTGTCCTACGTCGACCATCCCAACGTGGTGAAGCTGTTGGGCGGGTACCAGACTCCTCTTGACATTTACACGGTACTGGCAAGAGTCGAGGGGTACCACCTCATCAAGTACCTGATGGAGGTGGACAAGGAGGAAAGGGAAGGGCGGGCGCACGATGAAATCGTGAAAGAAAAGATGGCACTCCTGCGACAGCTCACGGACGCTATCGCGCACGTGCATTCACGAGGGGTGGTGTATCGCGACCTGAAGCCTGCCAACTTGATGATCTCTGGGAAAAAACCTCGTCGACTCACGCTGATTGATTTCGGGCGCGCGACGCACTTGGATCGCGAGGATCGGCTTGCGAACCAGCCACCTCTTGGCACGAGTTTGTTCCAAGCACCCGAGGTTGAAGGACGTGGGAGCTACGGCCAGCAATCCGACATGTGGTCGGTCGGGGTGATTATCTATCTCATCATTTCCGGCCGAATGCCGTTTGAGCACTCCGTGCAAGGATTGTACAAAGTACTCGCCGGGCAGTACGAACCCTTCGACGAAACCTTCAGCTCGGAAGCGCGTGATTTGGTGGGTCACCTTCTGTTGGTCGATCCAGACAAGCGTCTGAACGCCGCGCAGTGCGCGCAGCACACATTTTTCACTACCAAGGGCATTTCCGCTGCCAACAAAGTCATGGCGAAGTTGCCGAAGTCGGTGTACGCGAGCGAGGGATGTATCGCGGCGCTGGAGCTCCATAAGGAGATTGTCAGCAAGACCACCGAGTTGATGGCGTTCAAGCTCCGCGATGAAGAAATCGAAACCATTCAACACTGGCTCGCGATGTCAGTAGAGGAAGAATCTATCAACGCGTGCCGACGCGGCCCGATTGGCGCTCTTCCGCTGAAACCGAGTAGCAAAAACACGAGTGCGTCGAATCTCGAAGCACTCGAGGAGGCAAACACGAAGGTGCGGCGAAGTTTGGACGGACGCGACAAGGAAATGAGCGAAGAAAGCGCGAGACGTAAACAATCGCTCAATGTGTTGTACATGGAAATGCGAGCGGTGGGTGAAGGAAGCGTGAGATTCCGCGGCGGTAAAGGTGCCTTCGCGGATGCTGCTCCCGCGCGAGCGACGAACGGACCAAAGCCGCCTCGACCGCCGCACACTGATTCTTCACCAGAAAAAACAGAATTGCCAGTAGTACCGAAAGCTGCCATCGCACGATCCAACAGTAGGTCTCAACTCGATACCACTGAAGCCTCTATACACGGTTCGAGGTCCATGGAGAGATTTGAAACCTTCGATACCGTGGACTCCTCTACCGGCGGTGGCTCGGTTCACGGTGAAGGGAGTACGCGGGGAGGGAGTTTTCGGGGGAATAAGACCTTTCTTAACGTCGCGCACGTGCATGGGCTGTGCTCTCTCGATGAGCTCATAGAGGCGTGCCGAAGCTCCGGGTGTGATGGGATTGCGGTCGACCTGGAAGGAATAAAAGAACAGCTGCGAGATGAACGCGTGAAGGGCCTGGTGGACGCCGGGCTGAAAACCACGAATGCGAGCAACGCGTTGCTAGACACGATGCTCTTCAGGTTCCACGACTTGTTCCAGAAGGTGATCACATCGAAGGCAGAGCATACGAGACATGCCAAGGCCGAAGCTCGTATAAGTGAAGATGGTGGTGGTCAGTAGTAGACTATTTAATAATATTAGCGATTTCGTCTCGAAAAAACCCCGAGCACCCTCACTAGCCAAACTTGCCAAACAAGCTAGAGTTATCCAGTCTCGAGCCAACAGCTTTCGCTTCGCTTTGTCTCGACATACCACAGCTTCCGAGGTCACTCCACCGCGCACCGTCGTAGTACATTGCGTTGCTGGACCACCGAACTTCTCGCCGATATCACACGCACGTCTAAGGCGAGCAGCGTTCGACCGGACCCGCGGACAGCAGTTTCACATCATCCACGTCATCAGTATGACCTCGGCTGTTTGCTCCTCGCTGCACCTGCAAAGGTTCAGCACTGTGCGCCGGAAGTCTGCAGCGCCGAAGAAGAGCGTCGTCGTGCGGGCCTCTAACCTCACGTCCTCCACCGTGGACGATGACCATGCTTCTCGGAGGCAGGTTATCGGCACCGGTCTGGCAGCCGCCCTCGCGGTACGGATCTGTTACCCAAATGCTTTCCAATCAACAACAAACCTATACCTACGCCGCGTCGTTCCCGATATCTCACAGCGCGCTATGACTGACGAGAAATACTTCCTTCAAATCATATCAAAACCTCTTTCGTTTAGGGATTCGTCCCCCTCGAAGCGAGAGCTGTCGAGTCCCCTGCTGCGCTGGCAGCGGCTGCCAAGGGGGAGAACTTCAAGAACCCGTCTGATCTCGGAGACGGGTTCCGGAGGTTATACGGCGAGGCAACCTCGGCGTCCTCGTACGGTGGATACGGCGGAAACGAGAACAACTTCGAAAAATTTAAGTATTACTATGATGTTCCCAACGGTTGGACCGCTGATACCATCAACAAAACTCAGAAGGCCACGAACGGTACCGACACGCGTTGGATCAACCCGAAGTTGCCCGCGGAAAAGGTGTACTGCGTGACACTCACGGGATACAACAAGCTGAAAGAGGACCGCTCGGAGCTCCTCGGAGACCTTGCCCTTTCTGACTATGACCTGCAGGATGCCATTCAAGGAGCCGATGTGTTCGAAGTCGCCGAGCGTGAGGCATATGGCCAAACGTACATCGATTTCGACCTTTACGGGTACTTCGGTGCCATCTACGCCTGTGTTACGGTGTACGGAGGTCGTTTCTACGCGTTGTTCTCCCTTGTCCCCGAGTCAGCTCTCGAGCAGAACAAGGAACAGGCGAAGCGCATCCGCAACTCATTCGGCACTATTTCTAAGGATGATGAGCAGACGCAGTACGACTTGGAGTTCTATAAGCGGTCTTAGTCTTTGAAGGCGGGTACGCAAGTGTAATATTCAGAAACAGTGAGACAGAATCGAATCACGTTGACAGCCCTCGT
>TARA_B110000240_G_scaffold11025_1_pt1 | contig 11504 bp, 10 predicted proteins | sample TARA_B110000240 | Tara Oceans TARA_B110000240 (sample SAMEA4397611) | marine metagenome | biome: Polar Biome; feature: [DCM] deep chlorophyll maximum layer (ENVO:01000326); material: water (ENVO:00002006), including particulate matter (ENVO:01000060) such as... | depth 17 m | reverse complement strand
TCATTCCACGACCCAAATTACCTTGCATCAAATGTAAGCCTCCACCTGCAGCGAAAGGATTTTTGACTGAGCTTATAACTTCAGGATCTAGTGTTACTAATGGACCTTCTACCCAAACTAATTTGTCATCAACTAATTTTGGCTCTTGCGTATAAGATTTCATACCACGCTTGTCCGCTACGGCAAGAACATCTTCATGCATAAGACCATTTTCATTCAACTCTCTGATTAAAACACTCATTCCACCCGCTGCTTGGAAATGGTTTATATCGGCATCACCATTTGGATAAACGCGTGTCACTGAGGGTACAACTTTGGACAAGCGATCAAAATCATCCCAGTTAATGATCACACCTGCAGCACGTGCAATCGCAATTAGATGAATTGTATGATTTGTTGAGCCACCGGTAGCTAACAAACCAACCAATGCATTCATAATTGCTTTTTCGTCGATCATATGACCGATGGGTCTATAATCATCACCTTGAGCAGTAAATTTCAGTACTTGCCGTGTTGCTGCTTTAGTTAACTCATCGCGCAGCGGTGTGTACGGGTTAATGAATGATGTCCCTGGCATATGAAGACCCATCATCTCGACCATCATCTGGTTACTATTAGCTGTACCGTAAAAAGTACATGTACCTGCACTATGATAAGACTCTGATTCTGCTTTCAACAATTCATCACGGCCGACTTTACCTTCGGCATAAAGTTGACGTATTCTTACTTTCTCTTTATTTGGTAATCCACTTGGCATTGGTCCTGCTGGCACAAAGACTGCTGGTAGATGACCAAAACTCAAGGCACCTATTAATAAGCCTGGGACAATTTTGTCACACACGCCTAAATACATAGCGGCATCGAACATGTTATGACTTAGAGCGATCGCTGTCGACATCGCAATAACATCACGACTAAATAAAGATAACTCCATGCCTGGCTGACCTTGAGTAACCCCATCGCACATGGCAGGAACACCACCGGCAAATTGGGCAACGCCACCCGCTTTCTTGGCTGCTTCTTTAATTAACTTAGGGTAATGTTGAAATGGTTCATGCGCAGACAACATATCATTGTAAGCTGAGACAATAGCAATATTATCTTTTTTATTACCTGTTAAATCAGCCTTTTCATCCGCGGAACAAGCGGCAAAGCCATGTGCTAAGTTACCACAAGCTAGTACACCACGATGCCTATCTTCTGTCATAGCATCATCTACACGGCTAAGATACGCCTCCCGTGTTTTTTGACTTCGCTTTATGACATCATTAGTCACAGATTTTAATACTGGATGGATCATACTTTCACTTCTCTCTATAGATTCTTGTCAATATGCAACCGATAACAATTTTACAAATACGTTAAATTGGTAGAGCTACTATTTAGATAAACTGGACAATTAGTATACCGCGAATAGGCCTTTTTCGCACTGTGATTCATATTCGGGTGGCGTAGCTGTTTAGAAAATAACTCTGTTTAAAACTTTGATAATCATATTGAAATAGCGACCTAAAAGTGCGTTAAGTTCCAGCTAAATTCATTACCCAAGAAAACAATACAACCTGAGGCACTGTCACTAATGGCAAAAACAGAGCTATTTTCCATGATCCTGTCGTCTCTTTCAGAGACATAATCTCAGTATAATCAGTTGCTACACCAGTCATTAAGAATGCGAAACCATTACCCGGGGCTTCAGCTCGTGTCACAAGATCAGCGGCTATCGGAGTCGATCCCTCGGAACAAATCTCTAAAATAGTCGCAACGATTAAAGTCATTCCTAAACCTGCCATAGTCGCACCGAAATAGGTTTGAAAACTGTCAATCGGCACAAAAGTACGAATAGTAGCTGCCATCAAGACACCTAATAACAGCCATCGGACAATCATTCGTGAGTCTTTGATACCTTCCCATAACATTGACATCGTCCATGTTGTATCAAATGAGGTAGCTTTAAAGCGTTGCTTCGCTTCTGGCCATGCTTTAAAGCCATTCAAGTCCGCTGTGTTTGGGTTTTCTGGTAATTTTCCTGATGCCACTAAAACATTAAATATTAACCCACTAACGACACCTATAATCATTGAACAAGCAATAAACAATAAAGTCCAATACCATCCTATTAACGCAATTAAAATAACAGTGAGTGACAGAGAATTCCAAGGACTGGCAATTAAAAAGGCCATCACCTGTCCCAAACTAGCACCCCGTTGATATAAACGCATAGCTACAAGCAATATCCCATGACTACAAAGATCCAGTAGTACACCAGCAAAAGTGGCTCGTAAAATTCCTACAAAGGTATCTCCCTTACCTAGTAGAGCTGTAACAAACTCTCGTGGAACACGACCCAGTAGGCCTACAAATAGCATACCTAATCCAAGCCCTATCCACATACTATCCATGATGCCTCTGACTGCGGAGAACAAAACACCAACAGCCACAGGAAAACTAGTTAGCTGTTCCGTAAATAATAGATCCATCAAATAGCCAAAACTAACCAGTACCAGAGTAGACATAAGCAAAATATCTGGACGTGCTTTTTTTGTTGTTTCAGTACTACAACATCCGGGTGGCGGTTCCACCGGTTCTGGGGTTGGACAAGATGAAGACATACAAAACTTTCCAATGATTTAAGGTATGATCTATCTAGTCTACTTGTCTTAGATAAAATTTAACATCTCTTCTTTAATACTGATGATATAGCAAAATATTATGCCAGAACAAAAAACACTTCGGACTATTCGCAGCTTTGTACGACGCGAAGGTCGTCTTACCCCTGGGCAGCAACGTGCAATTAATGAACTTTGGGCCCAGTTCGCATTAGATGAGGGTGATGATTTGTTGGATTTAAATCAGTTGTTTAATCGAAAAGCACCTAAAGTTATCGAAATTGGGTTTGGCAATGGTGCGTCCTTAGCAGAAATGGCTAAAAGTAAACCAGACACAGACTTTCTTGGTATCGAAGTACACAGGCCGGGTGTCGGCCAATTATTAAACCTTATTGATAAGAATGGGCTCTCTAACCTTCGAGTTGCTTGCACAGATGCTGTTGAGTTACTCAAACATCGAATAGCTGACAATAGTCTAGATAGACTCCAACTTTTTTTCCCAGATCCTTGGCATAAAAAACGACATCATAAAAGGCGTATTATCCAACCTGATTTCGTCAAGCTATTAGCAAAAAAAATAAAACTCGGGGGCCACCTTCATATGGCTACTGATTGGCAGCATTATGCCGAACAAATGCTCACAGACTTCTCTGATAATACCAATTTTAAAAACTGTGCAGATGACAAATATATTCCCCGTCCAGATTATCGTCCTTTGACTAAGTTTGAACATAGAGGACAAAAGCTAGGTCATGGGATTTGGGATTTGTTATACAAACGTCATTAAATCATCTTCAGTTTAATTTCAACCTTCCAAACATTCTTCACTAACATCCGAAGCAATCATAACAAGGCACAAAGTGTTAGTAGATCTATCAATAAACTTATTCTCTGTAAAAAGTATACTACCAAGGACACAAGCCAAAGAGGCTACTCCCTGTGAGAGCATCATTGAGCAACCATAGGTTTTGCCAGGAGAAACAACTGAAATGATCGCAAATGAATAGTATTTGGTGTAAATTGTTAATCATTAAAGTACTAGCCTGAATGTCTATCGTCCTTACTTAATAGTTCCTGTAACTAATTAAAAGAATGATAATGGTTGTAACTTAAATGAATACTTTAACGGTAATCTTTTTTTATGTCCAAGCCTTTTACCCTAATATTTAGTCAAGAAAATCAGTTATGAACATGACCGATACTATCTCAGCAAAACAAGCTTGTACATTGTACGGCTTGTTCAAAGAACGCCTCAAGCGAAGTCCTCATATAACTGCTTATAAAAGCTATGATCCAGAAACAAAGCAATGGTTTGATAGCACCTGGAGCGAAGTTGCTACTCGAGTGGCATGCTGGCAGGGTGCATTAATCAAGGAAGAGCTACAATCTGGTGACCGTGTTGCCATCAATCTGCGTAACTGTATCGAGTGGGTGTTTTTTGATCAAGCAGCATTAGGTTTAGGACTCGTATTGGTGCCTTTATACCCTGATGACCGCCCTGAGAATGTTGCCTACATATTACGTGACGCCGATGTTAAGTTGCTCTTATTGCAGAACTGTCAACAATGGAGGGCACTTGAACCGTCAATTACTGCAGAGCATGCTCTAAAGCGTGTTTTGATTCAAAATACTGATACGCCGACACTTAATAAGCCAGCTTATTATGTCGAAGAATGGCTAAATCCTGCTGATACGAAATTGCAGAGTGATCCTGGACAACCTCACGAATTAGCCTCAATTATATATACCTCCGGCACAACTGGACGCCCCAAAGGTGTAATGCTCAGCCACCAAAATATGTTATCCGTAGCTCAAGGCGGACTGACCCGTATCAAAATAGTACCCAGTGATTTATTTTTGTCCTTTTTGCCACTTTCTCATACCCTTGAGCGAACTGCCGGTTATTACTTACCCATGATGGCTGGAGCCACAGTAGCTCATGCACGTGGAATCCTTCAGTTAGCAGATGATATGCTAACAATTAAACCAACAGTATTAATTGCTGTCCCGCGTATTTTCGAGCGTATTTACACCCGTATCCACAGCCAACTTAAAGAAAAGTCAGGCCTTTCTCAATGGTTGTTTCACAAAACCGTTAGAATAGGATTGCAACGTTTTGAATACCAACAAAAACGAGAAGCATGGAAGTTTAATTTTTTGGTTTGGCCATTATTGAATAAATTGGTGGCGTCCAAGGTAAGGCAACGTTTAGGAGGCAATATGCGTGTCATTCTTAGCGGTGGAGCAGCCTTGCCAAATACAGTTGCAGAGTTATTTGTTGGATTAGATTTTTGCATTTTACAAGGATATGGTTTAACAGAAACAAGTCCTGTGATTAGTGTAAATACCCCTCAAAATAATTATCCTGCTAGTGTTGGTACCGTTATTCCCGGTGTCACCGTCAAAGTCGGTGACAATCACGAATTACTCGCTCGTGGAACAGGCATCATGTTGGGTTATTGGGGTAATGAAGAGGCTACGTCACTTACTATTGATGATGAAGGCTGGCTTCATACAGGTGATCAAGCGCACATTAGTGACACAGGTCATATTTATATTACAGGTCGAATTAAAGATATTCTAGTCATGAGTAATGGCGAAAAAGTACCACCAGGAGATATTGAAGCCGCAATATTAATGAACCCGCTTTTTGAACAAGTCCTTGTCATTGGAGAAGGACAGTCATTTCTGTCAGCTTTACTCGTACTCAATACCGATAATTGGTTTGAATTAGCCAAAAGACTTCATCTTGATAGCAATGACAAAGCTGTCTTGGACAATAAAATATTAAACAGCTATATCATTAAGCAATTAAAAATATTACTGTCGTCCTTCCCCGCTTATGCCAAAATAAGACGCGTCTCAATACACCTCGATGTCTGGACTGCTGAGAATGATTTAATTACACCGACAATGAAGATAAAACGCCCTAAAGTTATAGCACACCATAAAAAGGACATTGATAAAATATATCGGTAAGGCTTAGTTGTTTTGACGGTCACCCATTGCTGCCAAAATAGCTTAGCTAAAAAGTGAAGTTATGATTATTCAAGGTAACAAGATCACACTTGCAACAGTTTGAAATGAGCCAAAGATGACGACCCTATCTCCTTTTCTTGCATTGGCCATTGCCTCTCTATAGGCATTAGGAACACTATCAAAAGTATTGATCTTAACATCGTCAATAACCCCTTTTAATTTCAATGCTAAAGTATCAGCACTCATTCCACGACTGCCTGATAACCCCGCAATATACCAGTCGTCTATCGCAGGTTTAAGGATAGCGGAAACCGTTGACGCTTCCTTATCTTTTAACATGGCTAGGACCCCAATAGTACGGCCTTGAAAACCAGATCCTGTTAATAATTCAACTAAGCTTAAGGCGCCTTGCTCATTATGTGTCACATCAAAAATGCGAAGTACGGCTCCAGGAACTTGTTGAAAACGACCAGCTAGTAATACTTCTATTAAACCTTTTTCTATCTGAGGCTGGGAAATGTTAAAGCCTTGCTCTATTAACAAACTAATGACTTGTAAAACAGCAGCAGCATTTTGTAGTTGATAACGGCCTGTTAATGCTGGGTGAGGTAACTTTCTCCAAGAAATAATTTCATTTGACCAATGCCATTGTTGCGAATCATATTGATAATTAAAATCAACTGTTGCTACAGAAATATGAGCACTTAACTCATTTGCATAGTTTATTAATGACTTGGGTGGTTTCTCAGCACAGACTAATGGCTTATTAGCTCTTATAATTCCTGCTTTTTCGAAACCAATGGTCTCACGATCGTGCCCTAACCATTGGATATGATCTAGGCTAATAGGTGTAATTAATGCAATATCGGCATCGAATAAGTTCACCGCATCTAAACGACCGCCCATGCCTACTTCTAAAATAGCGATATCAATCGCTTTGTTACAAAAAATATTAACAGCTGCTAATGTGGAAAACTCAAAGTAAGTGAGTGAAATGCCATCTCTCGCTTGATCAATTTCTTCAAAAGCTTCAGATATTAACCGATCATCGCAAGCCTCTCCATCAACTACAATACGTTCGTTATAATTAATTAAGTGCGGAGACGTATAAGCACCAGTGCGATAACCTGCCGCACGTAAAATGGAATCGAGCATAGCAACAGATGAACCTTTACCATTGGTGCCGGCAACAGTAATAACTTTAAATGGTAAAGTGGCTTTCCCTTTCAGCTGCTGCCAAACCTGCCTGACTCTCTCAAGGCCAGGATCAACTTCAGTGAAGTGGAGCTTTTCCTGCCAAGCCAGCCATTCTGGCAAGGTTTGAAATCGCATCCTTTATCTAAATTTAAGCAACGTCACGTTTTTGTAACACCGATAACATTTTTGATAGACGATCACGCATATCTCGTCTATCAATAATCATGTCAACAGCACCGTGTTCTAGTAAAAACTCACTACGTTGAAAACCTTCAGGTAATGTTTCCCGAACTGTTTGTTCAATAACTCTTGGGCCTGCAAACCCAATTAATGCTTTTGGCTCTGCAATGTTAATGTCACCTAGCATTGCTAAGCTTGCTGATACGCCGCCCATCGTCGGATCAGTTAAAACAGAAACAAAAGGCACGCCAGCCTTACTCAACTGCGCTAATATTGCGCTGGTTTTCGCCATTTGCATCAGTGAAAACAAACCTTCTTGCATACGGGCTCCACCGCTGGCAGCAAAACATATCAATGGTACTTTCTTTTCTAGAGCAACTTTAGCAGCTCGTACAAACTTCTCGCCAACGACTGAGCCCATCGAGCCAGCCATAAAGCTAAAGTCAAATGAAACCACAACAACAGGTAAGCTATTGATCATACCTTCCATCGCTAGTAAAGCATCCTTTTCGCCCGTGGTTTTTTGAGCCTGCGATAAACGATCTTTATATTTTTTACTATCTTTAAACTTTAATGTATCAATAGATTGCATATCTGCAGCAATTTCCTGACGGCCAGCTTTATCTAAAAAGCTTTCAAGCCGAGTGCGGGCTGTCACCCGATGGTGATGATCACATTTAGGACAAACATGTAAATTACGCACAAGTTCAGCGCGATATAGAACACTTTCACAACTTGGGCATTTACACCAAACCCCCTCAGGTACAGATCTACTTCGCACAGTTGTACGTATTTTTGAAGGCAGTATCTTTTCAAACCAACTCATTTTTGTTACCTTTAAAAGTTCTATCCATCAATTATTTTTTCATGTCTTGAATATCAATAGCAACCCGCATATCTGCAACCAACTCTGATACAGTTGCTGGAAGCAACTCTGGTGTCTTTTCATGCTCAGCTATACAATTTACTAATGTACTTCCTACAACAACACCATCAGCGACCTCTGATACTAACGCCGCTGACTGACCATCTCGAATACCGAAGCCAACACCAACTGGTAAGTCAGTATATTGTCGCAGTATATTAAGCTTTTCTCCTAATTCAGATGCGTCAATAGAAGCAGAACCTGTCACACCTTTAAGAGATACATAGTAAATAAACCCTTTTGCATGTGTGGCAATCGACGTCATCCGCGCTTTTGTTGTAGTCGGTGCCACAAGAAAAATAGTGTCTATGCCATGCTTATTCATAATGGGTAAGAAAATATCTGACTCTTCTGGCGGCATATCTACAGTCAATATTCCATCAACACCCGCTTTCTCCGCATGCTCAGCAAACTGCTCATAACCCATAGCTTCAAGAGGATTAGCATACCCCATCAAAATAACCGGTGTTATTGTATCTTTTTCTCTAAATTGTGCCACCATCTCTATCACTTTCTGTATCGACACATCATTTTTTAAAGCACGTTCACATGCTTTTTGAATTGCAGGGCCATCTGACATTGGATCTGAGAAAGGCACGCCTAATTCGAGTAAGTTTGCTCCAGCCTCTACAAAAGCATGAAGCATCGGTACAGTTACCCATGGCTCAGGATCTCCTGCTGTGATGTAGGGTATTAAAGCAGTCTTCCCATCTAGTTTTAACTGTGCAAAGCATTCACTAATACGACTCATTTTCACTGACCCCTTCAATTTTCAAGCCAGCTATTGAAGCGACTGTATGCATATCTTTATCACCACGACCTGACAAATTCACCAAAATGGACTGTTCTTCACTCATCGATGCAGCAAGTTTATTGACATAAGCTAATGCATGACTTGTTTCAAGGGCAGGAATAATACCTTCTGTTCGCGTTAAATCATGAAAGGCTTGTAATGCTTCATCATCTGTCACTGAAACATATTCGGCACGGCCGATATCCTTTAACCAAGCATGCTCAGGGCCCACTCCTGGATAATCTAAACCTGCTGAAATCGAATGTGTTCCTGTTATCTGTCCTTGCTCATCTTGTATTAAATAAGTCCTGTTCCCATGCAGCACACCCGGAGTTCCCGCACACAATGCAGCTGAATGTTTTCCTGTTTCTATACCAAGCCCAGCACCCTCGACCCCATACATAGCAACAGACTCATCATTAATAAAAGGATGAAATAAGCCTATCGCGTTAGACCCTCCACCGATACAGGCAACTAATGCATCAGGTAACTTGCCTGTAGAAGCGAGCATTTGCTGGCGTGCTTCACGGCCTATGACCGTTTGAAAGTCACGCACCATAGCAGGATATGGGTGTGGTCCAGCTACTGTACCAATAATGTAAAACGTATCATCAACATTAGTAACCCAGTCACGTAGAGCTTCATTCAAAGCATCTTTCAGCGTTTTAGAACCAGACTCAACAGGTATAACCTCTGCACCTAGTAACTTCATACGATAAACGTTCATAGATTGGCGCTTCACATCTTCTGCGCCCATGTAAACAACACACTCCATACCTAAGCGTGCTGCAACAGTTGCGCTAGCAACGCCATGCTGACCTGCACCTGTTTCAGCGATAATACGTTTTTTACCCATACGCTTTGCTAATAAGGCTTGACCAATCGTATTATTTATCTTGTGTGCACCAGTGTGGTTTAAATCTTCACGCTTTAAGTAAATCTTTGCACCACCAATTTTTTTAGACCAGTTTTCTGCATAATAAACTGGTGAAGGACGGCCTACAAACTCGGCTAAATCCTTATCCATTTCGGCTTGGAAATCAGCGTCATTTTTGTAGAGTTCGTATGCCTCTTCCAAAGAATGAATGGCATTCATTAAAGTCTCACCGACAAAACGACCACCATATGGACCAAAATGACCTTTTTCATCCGGATAAGTGTCGTAATAATTACTGTCTATCTTTTCAGCCATTTTTTACCTCTTGCATAAAAGCGTTTATTTTTTTTTGAGCTTTAATACCTTTGTCTTCTTCAACACCTCCGCTCACATCAACGGCAAAGGGTTGAACACGTTTTATTGCCTCTCCTACATTCTCAGCTGTTAAACCACCCGCAAGAATAATAGGTTTATCTATTTTTTTTATCATGGACCAATCAAAGGTCTGGCCAGTGCCACCCTGTACGCCAGGCTGATAGCTATCTAATAGCAAAGCACAAGCATCATCATAAATTTCTGCTTGTGCAGCTAAATCTATTCCCTCACGCATTCTAATTGCTTTAAGGTATGGCCGCGAAAATTGTGCACAGTACTCTTGGCTTTCGTTACCATGAAACTGCAATATGTCAATCGGTAATGCCGCAAGACAATCATTGACAGTACTAGCAGCAGCATCCACAAATAGTGCCACAACACTTACAAAGGGCGGCAAAACAGCCACAATCTTTTTTGCTTGCGCAATTGTCACGGCTCTGGGACTCGCCTCGAAAAAAACCAAACCGATCGCATCAACGCCCATTTCAGCAGCAAATTCAGCATCTTGGCATCTCGTAATGCCACAAATCTTTACACGTGTTCTCATGAATTTAGTCTGAGATAAAAATCTAAAATACTACTCTACCAGACCACTGGGAAAGTCGACACTGTAGGAAATGCGTATTCGGTAGGATAATGAGCATTAACGAAATAAAGGCCTTCTGGTGGTGAAGTTACCCCACCTTGTGTCCTATCACGACTCTCCAAGACATCTAATGCCCATGAAACCGGCTGCCTACCGTCACCTATAGGCACTAACACACCTACAATATTTCGTACCATATGATGTAAAAAAGACTGTGCTTTAACATCAATAGCAATACAATCACCTTGCTTAGAGACTTTAATATATTCCATTGTTTTGACTGGATCATGAGCCTGACATTCTTTAGCTCTAAAAGCAGAAAAGTCATGATGGCCCACCATCAAATTTGCTGCTTCTTGCATAAGTTTTATATCTAGAGACTGAGTGTACCACCACATTTTATTATGATGAATTGAGGAGCGACTGACACGGTTCAATATAAGGTAACGATAACTACGACTGATTGCCGAAAAACGGGCGCTGAAGTTCTCCCCTACTGACTTGGCCCATGTCACATTAACATCCTTTGGTAGGTGAGTATTCAACCCTAATATCCAATTACGCTGTTCACGCTCAGCTTTTGTATCAAAATGTACAACCTGCTGCAATGCATGCACACCAGAATCAGTTCTACCTGCAGCTACTGTCTTTACTTCATGGTTCGCAACATAACTAATTGCTTCAATTAAGCAGCCCTGTACTGTTCTTTGCTTTGGTTGCACTTGCCAACCATTGAACTTCGTACCATCGTATTCGAGACCTAATGCTATTCGACCCATTAAAAACCTACTTTTTACAAATATTTTTCTACTAATACTTCCGCTATTTGTACGCTATTCAATGCTGCACCTTTACGCACATTGTCAGCTACAACCCATAAGTTTAATCCCTTCGGGTGTGAGATATCTTCACGAATACGGCCTACATAAACATTATCCTCTCCTTGCGCATCACTTGCTGCCGTTGGATAACCGCCATCTTCGTGA
>TARA_B110000240_G_scaffold142906_1_pt1 | contig 11563 bp, 5 predicted proteins | sample TARA_B110000240 | Tara Oceans TARA_B110000240 (sample SAMEA4397611) | marine metagenome | biome: Polar Biome; feature: [DCM] deep chlorophyll maximum layer (ENVO:01000326); material: water (ENVO:00002006), including particulate matter (ENVO:01000060) such as... | depth 17 m | reverse complement strand
TTTTTTTCACGTTTCCAACTCGCATCATCGCTGACGCCTCGGCCTCGTCCCTCCCCCCGCCTTGTTACCGCCCCCCCCCAAATAACAGCACCGGCGCGCACTTCCCATGCGCTAAACTCAAGTTAAAAACCCCCTCCGTGTTCGCACCGCGAAAGGAGCCGGTGTCGGTGCGACCCGCGGTGCCCGTTCTCGAAACGAGAGGTTCGGATGGCACGAACCTGGACGTGATGGCCGCGGCGTCCAAACTAGACACGTCGCCCCGCTCGAGCGGCCCGGGGTCGACGGAGTCGAGGGACGAACACGATGCCATGGCGAATGAAACGACGATGGGGAATCAAACAACGTTGGATACGGTGGATACAATGCGCTCCAAAAAAAACATCCCAAAGTACGACGCCGCGAACGCCGGGACCTTCCCGCCGCGACACAAAGAAAACTGGACTGAAAGCTCTGTGATGAGGGCCATGCCTGAGGTAGGTTCGGGTTTGGGTTTGCGAAAGGAAGGGACGCCTCCTGTCCCTGGCGCAGCATTCGGCTGGGTCCCTCCAACAGGAAGTCAAGAGGAATTGTACTACTTGCGTCCCACCCTGGGTGAAACGCCGTCGCGTGCGTCGTCCGCGTCCGGCGCAGAGTCCTCCAGCGCGGCGCCGCTCGACTTGTTCGACGACCCGGAGATGGAGACTAAAACCCCGGTGGAGTGGTTAGTGTTTCAGCCGGGAGGGAATGACAAGCATCGCGGTTCGAACCGCGTAACCGCGCGATCGCGGTACTTCACCAAGCACGGCGAGTTCACGTGGCGGTCGTGTTTCGTCGACTCGTACGACGGCGTTTCGAAAACGTTCGAAATCGAGTGGCGCGACCCCCCCGGGGTCACCGACGCGTGTGTTGATGCGTCAACGACGGAAAAAACCGGTATCACGAAGAAAGTCACGCGCTTAAACCTGGTGTTTGACCACGAAAACTCGGACGCGTTCCGAACAAGACTAGCGCACGCCACCACGCTGCGCGACGCGCACAAACAGTTAGTGGGTTATTACGCGTTGATTGACCGGATGGACTTTACGAACGAAATCGACGGCGTGATGACGCCTGTTTGGCTGGAAACGGTTAAAAGAAAGTGCGGCGCAACCTGGCCTGGAGGTTTGTTTCCTGATTCGTTACCGGACGCCACGGATGCGTTCATGTGTGAACTGAAACAAGACTTCGCTCGCGCCACGAAGGTACGTCTTGTATTTCCAAAATCCCAAGACTGTTTGCCCATGCCATACTGACACTTTCTTTTATTTATCTCAGCGTTCCGTTTTGGACGTCTCACTGAGCGACGCGCGCGCCGCGTCGGTTTTGAGAAAAGAAACCGGCGTCGCGCCGCTGCTTCGCAAAAATAAAGCGCCGCGAATCGGGATCTGCGACCGATTCGACGGAAGGAGGGCTATGCGCATTGAGTCTGAAAAGGTTGAAATTGATGTTGCGCGCGATGTGGTCTATGCTTCGATCCCACCAACGGATCGCCACGCCAGTCTACACGCGCTGCAATTCGGACTGCCCGACGCCGACCCGAGCTTCCTCACCGCGCTGCACAAGTTTTACGGGTCGTACGACGCCCGGGGCGTTCGTTTGACGCTTCTCGCCGGGAGCGTTGCGAACGGCCTGTCAACTGGAGGCGTGCCTCAGAGCTTGTTTCCAGGCGCGCCCGCGTATCCGCCGAGGCCAATGAAGCTTGACGCGTTTGTCGAGTTTCACCGAGCGTACCTCGCGGAAACGCAAGCGCGAGTCAAGCGAAACCTCACCGCCTCCACGGTCGCGCTGGTAGGTATTTCCTAATCACCACGTTCCGCCTCCCTGATTACTGCTCTGTATGGAGTACAGTCGGAGAGTACGGACCCCACTCCGTCGGACCCCTTTCCAATCCCGGATACACATCACGACCGACTGACACTTTCGGCTTTCATCATGCCAGTGCGTGTCTCTGGAGGAGCAAATTCGCGACGTCGCGCTGAGGGTGGACGACGACCTCGTGCACCGCAAGAAACACCTGGACCGACTCGAAAAGATACCAAAGTTCGCGCAGCGGCTTTCTTTAGCCGTCCAGGACGGGTTGCGGACCTGCGTTGAAAGGGGTGCGGCTGATATCGAGGAGTTCTGGCGAGTTGGATTCGGTGGCGGGGACGCCGCGGTTGAAAAAGGCGGCGGCGACCAACACGCGTTCGCGCGGCACCGCCCTTTGTTTGTCGTGAAGCTCGTCATCCGGAACGGCGCCGTGGCGTTTGACCCGCCTCTTTACGAGGTGGCGGACGCCGCGGTGGCGCTTTTCGACGACGCCACAACAGGGTTTGAGGGGGTAACCTGTGTCAAGGAAAAGGTTGTTCAACACAGGGGAGCGTTTGACGCGTTGACGTCGCCGGCGGCGGAGTCAAAAACTTCTTCCGGCGGAAATGTTTCTACCGTCGAGTTCAGCGTTTCCCAAAAAAACGTCCCGACCCCGGCAGCGGACGAGAAGTTCATCGTGGACAAAAGGGCGTCCATCCTCCACACAATCACGGAAAACCTGGCCGGCCCGACTTCGCTCGCCAAACGGTTCGCCAGGTTCGAGGAGCTGATGGGCGGACCGGGCAACGCCGAGACCGGGGTTTGCGAGACGCGGCCCGAACCGCCGCGCGCGGTGAAGGAACTAGCTTCCTTACTAGCATCACTGCCCACGGTTGGTGATGCGCACGGTACGTGTGAACTGCCACCGGTAAGTAGTCAAGCGCGCGAATCCGCCGCAACCGACGAGCCCCCGCGACCGGAACGGACCCTACCCGAACTCGAACTCGAGCTCCGTCGTTTGTCAACCTTGATCGACGAAATCTTCGCCGCGTGCGGCTCCTTCGAGCCGTTCCGGATGATCGGCGTGGATTGCGTCCTGATTGTTGAGACGTTAGTTGAGGTGGCGAGGAAACGGCGCCAAGGCTTGATTGACAAGTTAGTCACGGACTTCCACAAACTGAACAGCGACGCGTACGCGCGGTTCACGGAAATCAGCGAACGGCTACGGCGCGACGTCGAGACGCCCGAGCAGCTGGACGACTTGCGGCGGTTCGCGGCGGGCGCGGTTGTGGAAGTGGGTTCGATTGAAAAGACGCTAGCGAAATCGGGCGAGATGTCCGCGTTGCTTGAGCGAAACCTGGTGTCCCTTGACGATGACGTGGTTGGTACGTTCTGGAACGCCTCTAGTATGCCTTCCAGCATGCCGGCCGCGATGAAGACGTACGAACTGCGAGGCAAAGAGCTGCAGAAGAAAATGACCGAGACTCTGAAGCTCGACATCAAGGCCCTGGGCGACGCAATCAAGCTCACGAAAAACGAGGTTGCGGAGTTCATCGAGCTGGGCCAGATCGACCTGGCGGAGGACCGCTTAGTTACCGTGGAGTCCATCGAGACGAAGCTGCGGGACCTGAAAAAGCAAGGCGAGGTGTTCGCGCTTCGGGAGGAGTTGTTCGATCGGCCGGTCACGCCTTACCCGCTGTTGAATTCGCTAGTCCGGGAGTGGGAACCGTACGCGAACTTGTGGCGCGTCTGCGCCGAGTTCGGCAGGTCCTCCCCGGAGTGGCAAAACGGCCCGTTCCCGCAATTGGACGCCGAGGCGATCAACGCGCAGGTTGAGCTTTGGAACCGACAAATCACGAAGATGTTCAAGCTTATTAAGGCTGAAAAGGGTGAAAAGCCGTTGCAGGTGTTGGGCGAGCTGAAGAGACGAATTTCCAACTTTGAGCTCGTCGTGCCTATTATAAACGCCCTGCGCAACCCCGGGTTGCGTGACCGGCACTGGAAGGAGATGAGCGACGAGCTTGGGATACTGGTGAAGGCGGATGGCGATTTCTCGTTAGCGCGAGCGGTGCAAATCGGGCTAAATCGACACATCGAGACGTTGGAGCGGTACAGCGAAGCCGCGAGCAAGGAATACTCCCTGGAACGCGGTTTGGACGCGATGACCCTGAATTGGCGCGGCGTGGTTTTCAAGACGGGCGTTTGGCGGGACACCGGGTCGTTCGTGTTGAAAAACACGGACGACACGCAGACGCTGCTTGATGACCAGATCGTGAAGACGCAAAGCATGCGGAGCTCGCCGTACATCGGGCCGTTCGAGGATCGGGTCCAGCTGTGGGAAAAGAAACTCACCACGATTCAAGAGGTGCTCGACCAGTGGCTGAAAATGCAAAGCGGGTGGTTGTACTTGGTAAGTATTAGTGTTTCCCATTGAACACGTTCCGCCTACTGATTGCCCATACAAGACTCAAGACTGACCTTTTTTCGTTCACGCTCCAGGAACCTATTTTCGGAAGCGACGATATTATGGCGCAAATGCCGAACGAAGGGCGGAAGTTCAAAACCGTTGATACGACTTGGCGGAAAACTATGCTGAAACTCGAGTTGACGAACGAAGTGCTCGTGGTGGGCGCGGATGACGAGCTGTTAGGGTCGTTACGCAAGTGTAACTCCCTTCTGGACGAAGTCAACAAAGGTTTGAGCGAATACCTGGAAACCAAGCGACTGGCGTTTCCCCGGTTCTACTTCCTATCGAACGACGAACTCCTGGAAATACTAAGCGAAACCAAAGACCCCACAAGAGTCCAGCCGTTTTTAAAGAAAGTCTTCGAAGCCATTCACCTGTTAGAGTTCCAAAGCGACTTAGAGGTGACCGCCATGCTATCCGAAGAGGGCGAAAAAGTGACCTTCGTAAAAACCTTCAACCCGGCGAAGGCGGGCGGGGCGGTGGAGAAGTGGCTGATTCAGTGCGAACAGGCGCAGAGGGAAACCGTGGCGGCGATGTGCAGGGACGCTAGCGCGGCGTACGCCACCGCAAAACGCACGGACTGGATGGTGGAGTGGCCCGGGCAAGTGGTGCTTTGCATCGGGTCGCTGTTCTGGACGAGCCAATCGGAGGCTGCGATTCGGGACGGCGCGATTGCGGCGCACGCGGTTGTGGTGAATACACAGCTCATGGAAATCGTGGAGAAGGTGCGCGGCACGCTGACGAAGCTACAAAGGAAAACCCTCAGCGCGCTGGTGGTGCTTGAAGTGCACGCCAGGGACGTAGTGGCTGACTTAGCGGCGAAAAACGTACCCTCAACGGAGGACTTCGACTGGCAAGCGCAGCTGCGGTACACCTGGGACACCATGGACGACGGCGCGGAGGGGGTCACGGTGAGGATGATCAACGCCGCGATTGCGTACGGGAACGAGTATTTGGGAAATTCGTCGCGCTTAGTCATCACGCCGTTGACGGATCGGTGTTACCGGACCCTGATGGGGGCGGTGCACCTTGACGTGGGCGGCGCCCCCGAAGGCCCCGCGGGTACCGGTAAGACGGAAACCACAAAAGACCTCGCCAAAGCAATCGCCATGCAGTGCGTCGTGTTCAACTGCAGCGACGGGCTCGATTACCTGGCGATGGCCAAGTTCTTCAAAGGCCTCGCCGCGTCCGGCGCGTGGGCGTGTTTCGACGAGTTCAACCGGATCGACTTGGAAGGTACGGCCGTACGGGCGTTTCCCGAATCAAAAGCCTCCACGTTTTACCTCTAACGCGCCTGTGACTGTTGTCCAAACGTCGCGATATATATTCGTCCTGCGAAGGGACGGTTGTTACCGGATGCCGATTGGGGAGCCCGTAGTTACGTAACACTCATACACATTACGAAAGACTGACACTTTGCTTTACCGCCAATCGCAGTGCTGTCCGTGATCGCGCAGCAGATCCTCACAATCACGCGCGCGAAAGCCGCGCGGGTGACGGTTTTCGATTTCGAAGGCACGCGGTTACCGCTACGGCGCACGTGTAACGTGTTCATCACCATGAACCCGGGGTACGCGGGGCGGAGCGAGCTCCCGGATAACCTGAAAGCCCTGTTCAGGTGCGTAGGGCTTTCCCACTGAACACGTTCCGCCGGTCGCGATTGCGCGTACTCGTCCTGCGAAGGGAGCGTTACCTCTGCCCTGACTGTTCAGACCGATTTCGGTGACTGTTGACCAGGCCATCGTCCAATACATCGCCACGAACTTCTCCTGCGAAGGGAGCGTTACCCTGACTGTTTACGCATACACATCACGACCGACTGACACTTTTTCTTTCTCAATCAGAACCGTCGCGATGATGGTTCCGGATTACGGGATGATCTCCGAGGTTTTTCTGTTTTCGAACGGTGCGTATTTCCAAATCACCACATTCCGCCTCCCTGATTGCCCATACGGGCCTGACACTTTCTTTTTTACAATCAGGGTATTTGGAAGCGCGATCCCTGGCGGTGAAACTGGTGGCGACGTACAAGCTCTGCAGTGAGCAGCTTTCCAGCCAGTCGCACTACGACTACGGCATGCGCGCGGTTATCTCCGTCCTAAGAGCCGCCGGCGCGGTGAAACTGAAGTACCCGGACAGAGACGAAAGCGTTTTGATGCTGATTTCTTTGAAAGGTGCGGCCGTAGGGCGGGCCTTTCCCGAATCAAAAGCCTGCCTGTTTTACCTCTAACGCTGGTGACTGTTCCGACCGATTACGGTGACTGTTGACCAGGCCATCGTCCAATACACGCGATATACTCGTCCTGCGAAGGGCGCATTACCTCTGCCGATTGTCCGCCCGTAATTACGCAATACACGCGGTCCGAAAGACTGACCCTTTTATTTTATTTATTCTCAGACGTGAACCTCCCGAAGTTCCTGGCACCGGACGTGCCTCTGTTTAACAACATTTTGTCCGACCTGTTTCCGGGCGTGGAGCTTCCCGAGCCCGAGTACGACGACATGCGGAACTCGCTGACGATTGAGTGTGCGAAGCGCAACCTGCAACCCACACCGGTGTTTCTGGAAAAAATCTTCCAGCTGTACGAGATGATTCTAGTAAGGCACGGCTTGATGATCGTCGGGTACTCGTACGGCGCGAAGACCAGTATGTGGCGCACGTTAGCCGGGGCGCTGGGTGACCTAAACGAAAAAGGCTTGCTCGAAGAGAACAAAGTGAAAGTAGTCGTGATAAACCCAAAGTCGATTTACATGGGCCAGCTTTACGGGCAGTTCGACCCCACGTCGCACGAGTGGCAGGACGGGGTTCTGGCGAAGAAGTACCGCGAGCTGGCGGTTGACACTTCGAGCGACCGCAAGTGGGTGTTGTTCGACGGCCCCGTGGATGCGATTTGGATCGAGAACATGAACACCGTGCTTGACGATAACAAAAAACTGTGTTTGATGAGCGGCGAAATAATCGCCATGAGCCACGGGATGAACATGATCTTCGAGGTTCAGGATTTAGCCGTGGCGTCGCCCGCCACGGTGTCACGGTGCGGGATGATCTACGTGGAGCCCACGACGATGGGGTGGGAACCGCTGGTGGTGAGCTGGATGGCGACGCTGCCGGTGACGTTGCGAACGAACCAACACACGACGCGTTTAAACGAGCTGTTCGCTTGGCTGGTGGATCCGTGTTTGAAGTTTGTGCGGAAAAACTGTGCGGAAGCGGTGCCCACTTCGGATATCAACCTGCCGGTCGCGCTGATGAACATCTTCGAATCCCTGATTGACGAGTTCAGAGGGTTCGAGACGACTTTTTCTACTGCTGCTCCCTGGAACGCCTCGGCGGAAGACAGAACCACGTCGACGGAAGCCTCCAATGCCTTACTGGAGGACGGTCCCGCCAAACAAAAAGACCCCACCGCACCCACGGACGACGGTAGCAACAAAACCTTCCAAATGTCGGACAAGGACCAGCGCGTTTTCGTGGATTCGTGTTTCGCGTTTGCGGTGGTTTGGTCAATCGGCGGCACCACGGACGCCGCGGGGAGGAAGAAGGTACGTCTTGCATTTCCCAAATCCCAACACTGGTTGCGCATACAAGACTGACACTTTTCCGGCAAAACCCAAAAGTTTGACGATTTCTTCCGGAAACTCGTGGACAAACGCGTGGACGAAAAAGAAACAAGAACGGACTACGACTTGGGCCCTGGTTTGACTTTGAAATACCCCGACGCGAAGCTCGCCAAAACGTTACCCGCCGCATCGGAAGGCTCGGTCTACGACCTTTGTTTCGACAAGGAAGTCGGGCGGTGGAAAAACTGGCTCAAGCTCGACTCCGCGGACACCGCCCCGATCAACCCCAAAACTTCTTTCCTGGACATAATGGTCACCACGATTGACACGGTGCGGTACGCGTGTTTGTTCGACTTGCTCGTGGACCACGGCAAGCACGTGCTTTTCGCGGGACCCACTGGGACGGGGAAAACGGTGTACATCCAAGCCGCTTTGGACAAAAAAGATAAATCAAAAGTGCGAAGCATTATGAGCACCTTCAGCGCGCAAACAAACGCTAACGCGGTGCAGGACATCATCGACAGTAAACTAGATAAGCGCCGGAAAGGCGTGTTTGGGCCTCCCGTGGGTTTTGAACGGGCCGTGGTGTTTGTTGATGACTTGAACATGCCGTCACTGGAAGAGTACGGCGCGCAGCCGCCCATCGAGTTAGTCAGGTGCGTGTTGGGGCTTTCCCAAATCCTGCCGACTGTTTCAAGCCCCTGCGTGACTATTTACCGTGCACTACTGGTAACTCTTACCAGTACTGTGGTATATTGACACAGTACTGGTACCTATTACCGTGGTAATAGTTACGAAGTCACACTACGGTACCCTGTCCAATCCCTCACACAAGTTACGAACGTTACGAAACACTGACACTTTCTTTTATTTATCTCAGGCAGTTCATGGACCACGGCGGGTGGTACGACCGAAACGAGCTCGTGATGAAACACCTGGTGGACATGCAGTTCGTGGGCGCCATGGGCCCACCAGGCGGTGGCCGGAACCCCATTACCCCAAGGTTAGTTCGGCACTTCAACACGATTTCAGTCTGCGAGTTTGACGATTCCTCGTTGCAACGCGTGTACACGCAAATCGCGGACTGGTGGTGCAGGCGCGCTAATTTGCCGGGCGAAGTCTCGTCAAAAACCGGGAACCTGGTCAAAGCGACGCTTGAGATTTACAACACCATCAAGGTAAAGCTGCTACCCACGCCTAGTAAAAGCCACTACACGTACAACATGCGGGACCTTAGTAAGGTGTGGCAGGGAATCGCCGCGGTTGGCGGGGCTAAAAAAGACATCAGCGCGGTGGTCCGCCTCTGGGCGCACGAAAGCTTGCGGGTGTTCCACGACCGCCTCGTGGACGACGCCGACCGGCTTTGGTTTTACGAGTTTCTAAAGAAAATGGTCACCAAACACGTGGGTTTGCAGTTCGACAAAGTTTTTGAACATTTAGATTTCGACAAAAACGGCACGGTGGATATCAAAGAACTGCGGAGTTTGATGTACGCGAATTTCTACGACGGCGCTGGTTCGGGTTCCGGCGCCGGCGACTCGCAATCGCGATACGCGGAAGTCACGGACATGGCCCAGCTCCTGAGCGTGGTGGAGGAACAGCTCGTGGAGTACAACAACCAAAGCAAAACGCGCATGGACCTTGTGTTGTTTCTGTACGCCGCGGAACACATCTGCCGGATTTCGCGGGTCATAACCCAACCTTTGGGGAACGCGCTTCTTGTGGGCGTCGGGGGAAGTGGCCGGCAAAGCCTGACACGAATCGCCGCCTTCATGGTACGTATTGGGCCTTTCCCAAATCCAACACTGTTTCAAGCCCCTCTTTTAGTACAGTAGGAAAGTACTACCCTGTTTGCGGAATACAAGTTACGAACATGGCCCGAAAGGACTGACACTTTTCTTTACAATCCCAGGCGGAGTTTCAGATTTTCCAAATCGAGATTTCCAAAGCCTACGGCCTTCTTGAGTGGCGTGAGGACTTGAAGACGGTTTTGCGGAAAGCGGGCGGGGAGGGGAAACCCACCGTGTTTCTTTTCTCGGATACGCAAATCAAGTTAGAGAGCTTCCTTGAGGACATAAACAACGTTTTGAACACCGGCGAGGTTCCCAATCTTTTCGCCAAAGACGAGGTAGCGCAGATCGCGGATTTGGTCACGGTGTACGTATTGTATTTCCCAAATCCCGGACGACTGTTTGCCCATACAAGGCTGACACTTTCTTTTATTCATCTCAGCCGCGCGAAAAAAGCGGGCGTCGACGAAAACGCGCCGTCCGCGGAAAAGTTCAAGTTTTTCGTAAACGAGTGCCGACGGAACCTGCACACGGTGTTGTGTTTTTCCCCAGTAGGCGACGCGTTCAGGACGCGGTTACGGAAGTTTCCATCCCTGGTGAACTGCTGCACAATCGACTGGTTCAGCGAGTGGCCCGTGGACGCGCTGAAAAGCGTCGCCACGCAGTTCTTAAGCGACGTCCAGATGGGGAGCGATGACAAAACTTCATGCATCGACATGTGCATGGTGTTCCACACCAGCGTCCGTGCGCTTTCGGAGAAGTTCCTGGCGAACCAAGGCCGGCACATGTACGTCACGCCGACTTCGTACCTGGAGTTGATCGGGACGTACAAAACGCTGTTAGCGGAGAAGCGCCGCGCCGTGTCCACGCTGCGGGACCGGTACGAAAGCGGTTTGGCGCAGATCTTTAGCGCGGAGTCCCAGGTAGAGACCATGAAGGTGGAGCTGATTGAGCTGGGGCCGGTTTTGCAGAGGACACAGGTGGAGACGGATGAGATTCTGGTTACCGTTGGTCTGGAAACGGAGTCGGCGAACGCGGTCCGCGCGGTGGTCGCGAAGGACGAGGCGTTCGCGGCGGAAAGAGCCGAGTCCGCGAAGGCGATCAAAGAAGACTGCGAAGCGGAGCTTGCGGTCGCCGTACCCATGCTCAACGACGCCCTCGCCGCGCTCGACACACTGACCAAAGCCGACATCACCGAAGTCAAAGCCATGAAGAAACCGCCCGCCGGGGTGAAGCTGGTGATGGAGGCGGTTTGCATTTTGAAGGGAGTCAAGCCCGAAAAAGTGAAGGACCCCAACGGCGGTTTGCGGAAAGTAGAGGACTACTGGATCCCCGCGCAGAAGTTACTGGGCGACGGCAACTTCCTCACCTCGTTGCGGGAGTTTGACAAAGACAACATGCCCAACTCCGTGGTGCGGAAAATAACGAAGATGGTCGCCCTTCCCGAGTTCCAACCCGAAGTGATCAAAAAAGCCTCAATCGCGGCGTTTGGGTTGTGCTGCTGGGCGCGGGCGATGGAGGCGTACGACCGCGTGGCGAAGATCGTGGCCCCGAAACGGGAAAGCCTCACGAAAGCAGAATCCGAGTACTCTGAGTTGATGGCGGGGTTGAGGGAAAAGCGCGCGAAGTTAACAGAAGTGGAGGATAACTTGCAGGCGCTGAAGGATAAGTTAACGGAGATGCTCATTAAAAAGGCAAAGCTCGAGTACGACGTGGATATGTGCGAGAAAAAGTTGGTACGGGCGGAAAAACTCATCGGAGGCTTGGGAGGCGAGAAATCGAGATGGAAAGAAGTCGCGCTCGGTCTTGGTGTGGATTACACCAACCTCACCGGGGATGTGTTGCTTTGCGCCGGGTACATCGCGTACCTCGGGGCGTTTACGTTGCCGTACAGGTACGGCCTTGCGCGTTTCCCAAATCAGGCGGCACACTGTTTTAT
>TARA_B110000240_G_scaffold188334_1_pt1 | contig 11576 bp, 13 predicted proteins | sample TARA_B110000240 | Tara Oceans TARA_B110000240 (sample SAMEA4397611) | marine metagenome | biome: Polar Biome; feature: [DCM] deep chlorophyll maximum layer (ENVO:01000326); material: water (ENVO:00002006), including particulate matter (ENVO:01000060) such as... | depth 17 m | reverse complement strand
GTAAAGATATTTTTAAGGTATTATTTACATTTTTAATCTTTACTTTTTCTGATTTTTTTCCTGTGATGACTAACTTAGCTTCCGTAGATTTTATCAATTCTAAAGAAATGCCATTGTACACTTTTAGAATTGTATAATCTCCTAAATTTTTAGTGATTGTTGTTTGTGCTACTTGCGATAAACTAAACATCATTAAACCTATAAAAAATATTTTTTTCATTATCATTAAATTTGATTGGTATACTTAAACCAATAAGTATACCAATATTATAAAGGTAAATATTAAAATTTATTGTAAAAAACTATTACTTTATTTCACTTTTATGACAGTACCAGTAATTCAAACGAATAAAGCAGCTGAATTTGCAACGGATTCTTTATCTAATTGAATTCCAACAACTGCATTTGCCCCTAATTTGTTAGCGTTCTCTTTTAAATTTTGAAGTGTTATTTCTTTCAAAACTTCTAATCCTAATGGATCGTTTTCATGAAATTTAGAGGTATTCAACATATCTTTAAAAGATATTTTACTTCCTTTATGTGAATAATTTAGTGTTGTACGTCGTGTCCGTAACAATTCCTAAATAATCTACTATTTAAAAATTTTCAATATTTGATGTCGTGGTTTATATCATTTTATTTAATCTTCTATCAAATTAAAATCTAAATGTTTACGTTCTAAATCTGTCTTTTTTACTTTTATTTTTACGGTATCACCAAGTTGATATATGTTTTTGGTAGATTGACCAACAATAGCATATTGCTTTTCATCAAAAATATAATAATCACTTTTTATATCTCTAATTCTCACCATTCCTTCGCATTTGTTTGCTGAAATTTCTACGTAAATTCCCCATTCTGTAACTCCTGTAATTACGCCATCAAAAACTTCATCTTTATGATCTTGCATGTATTTAACTTGCATGTATTTTATAGAAGATCTTTCTGCTTTAGAAGCTAATTCTTCTCTATGAGAAGAATGTTTACACTTTTCTTCATAAGGAAGTGCTTTTGGCGTATCTCCGCCATCTAAATAATGTTGTAATAATCTATGTGTCATTACATCTGGATAACGTCTTATAGGTGATGTAAAGTGGCTATAATAATCAAAAGCCAATCCGTAATGCCCAATATTTTGTGTCGTGTATACTGCTTTAGACATGGTTCTGATTGTTAATGTTTCAATCATGTTCGATTCTGCTTTTCCGTTTACATCACTTAATAATTGATTTAAAGATTCTGATGTAGATTCTTTTGTATCTGTATTAATTTTATATCCAAATTTGCTAATAATATTCTGTAAAGAGGCTAATTTCTCATCATTTGGTTCGTCATGAACTCTATAAATAAATGTTTTATTACTTGCTTTTCCTTTAGAGAAACCTATAAATTCTGCTACTTTTCTGTTGGCAAGTAACATAAATTCTTCAATTAATTTATTAGCGTCTTTAGACGTTTTAAAGAAAACACCTACTGGGTTTGCTTCTTCATCTAAATTGAACTTTACTTCTACTCTATCAAAAGAAATTGCTCCTTGTTTCATGCGTTTGCTACGCATAATTTTTGCCAATTCATCTAATTTTAAAGTCGCTTCTACGACTTCTTTAGATACCTCATATTCTTTCTCTGTAATAGAAATATCTATAGGCATTTGATACGCTTTCGTATCATCAGATATCTCGCAATTTTCTATAATTGACTGCGCTTCTTCATACGCAAAACGCTGATCTGAATACGTTACTGTTCTACCAAACCATTCACTTAAAATTTGTGCTTTTTCATTGATTTCAAACACAGCAGAAAAGGTTAATTTTTCTTCATTTGGTCTTAAGGAACAAACCCCATTTGAAAGCATTTCTGGCAACATCGGTACGACTCTATCTACTAAATAAACAGAAGTAGCTCTTTTGTAAGCTTCATCATCTAAAATAGTTTTAGGTTCTAAATAATGAGATACATCTGCAATATGAATTCCTATTTCGTAATTTCCATTCTCTAATTTTGTGAATGACAATGCATCATCAAAATCTTTTGCATCTTTAGGATCTATGGTAAACGTTAAGTCTTTACGCATATCTCTACGTTTAGAAATTTCCTCTTTTGTAATTTCTATCGATAAGTTTTCTGCTTCTTTTTCTACTTCTAGCTCAAATTCATACGGTAAATCATACTCTAATAATATAGAGTGCATTTCTGTATTATGATCTCCAGGTTTACCAAGAACTGTAGTAATCTTACCAAACGGATTTTTTGAGTTTTTAGGCCAATCAATTAGTTTTGCTTGCACTTTGTCTCCATCTACTGCTCCATTCATTTTACTTTCGGAAACGAAAATATCTGCGTACATTTTATTGTTATCAGGAATTACAAAACCGAAATTTTTGTTTTGATTCTTTTGTAAAACACCTACAAAATCTGTCTTTGCGCGCTCTATAATTTCTACAACATCAGCTTCATATTTTTTTCCACTTCTTCTTTTATAGACATACGCTTTTACAGTATCGTTATGTAAACCTTTCCCTAAGTTAATGTTTGGTATAAAAATATCATCTTCATAATCATCGCTTATAAAATATCCATTTCCGGTAGAAGTTACATCTAACGTACCAACAGAATACTTTTTATCAACATTTATTTGGAACTTGCCTCTTTCTACTTCTTTTATTTGTTTTGTCGCGGTTAATTCTGCTAATTTTTTTATTATTTGAGTTTTTCCATCTGTATCTGAAATTTTTAATTTTGCAGTAATTTGCTTGTAATTATAAGACTTTTCACTGTCTTCATTTAATACTTTAAATATATTTCTAGTTAAGTCTTTTACAACATTACCTTTCTTTTTATATATTTTTTTCTTCTTTTTTGTCATTAATTATTACTTGTTAGTATATGATACCAAATTACAATTATTTATTATGATAGTTTATTAAAAAATAGTTATCAATCTATTATTGTAATTTGGCTTTTTAAATTATTATTTATGTCTCATTTCGTCAAGCTCAATGCTGGCTCTTGGTTTATAATTGCAAATCCTACTTCTGGAAATCGAAATTTTTCTAAACAGTGGAAGGAAATTAAACAAATATTAAACCATAAGAAAATAGACTTTTCTTTTGCTTTTACGCAGTTTTCTAAACATGAAATTAAATTGGTAACTACTGCAATTCAACAAGGTTTTAGAAATATTATTTCGGTTGGTGGAGATGGAACGCTACATCATGTAGTTAACGGAATAATGATGCAAAGGTATGTAAAAACTTCTGATATAACTATTGCAGTAATTCCTTTAGGAACTGGAAACGATTGGATAAAGACCTATAATATCCCTAATAATATTAAAAAGTCAATCAATATCATCATCAATAAGAAGACTATTTTACAAGATATTGGTATTTTAGAAACTGAAAATAAGGTAGTTTGTTATTTTAACAATGTAGCAGGTATAGGCTATGACGGTTACATTGTACACAAACTAGAAAAATTAAAACGTTTTGGATCTATTGGGTATTTGTTAGCCGGAATTTCTGGTTTGTTAGGTTATAAAAAAACTATTTTTAAAATTATTTTTGATAACAATACAATAGAAACCAACTGTTTAATGGTTTTATTTGGAATTTGTAAATTTTCTGGAGGTGGCATGCAGTTTACAAAAAATGTACATACTTCTGATGGTTTACTCGATATTACGATTGCTAAAAATTTAAATTTAGTTGATTTAATTCTAAATATTAAAAAGTTGTACAATGGAAATATTGTAGGTCATCAAAAAATTGAGACCCACAAAACGCAAGAAATTTCGATAATTCCGAAAACTTCAAAACCATTTATTCAAGCTGACGGCGAATTAATAGGAACAGGAAAAATTACTGTAAAAATAAAAGCAAAAGCAATTTGTTTTGTGGTGAATTAATTTTTTATAAACTAAAATCATCAAGTTTGTGATTGAATTTGTCATTGCTAGAAAGGAGGCAATCTCATACTTAAAATACTAAATCACTTTAATAATAAGGATATCCAATTGAAAATAGGGATTCCTTTAACGATGTAATTTTAATACATTACTAGCATACTCAAATACATTTTAAATAAAATCAAAAATAAAAGTTAAAGAAATCTTAATTTTACTGTAACATTTTCAAAAATGATACGTCTTTATATAAAAAGAGACTATTATTTAAAATGAAAAATCTACGTAAAATTATCGCTTTATTCGCTTTTATATTTCTTGCAGGAATTTTTATTACTGTAATTACTATAAATAGTTCTTTGAATAAAACTGAAATTAAAAATGGAACTGTAGAGATCCAAAAAGACACTTTATATCTTTTAAAAGCTGAAAAGAAAACTATTTAGTAATAGTTTTTAATCCAATAAAAACTTTTTACTTACCTGTACATTTTTATAAATTAATCTTAAAATATATAAACCATCAGAAAATCTATCTAAACGTAAGATAGTATTATTTTCTATAGTATTACCTTTTAATACTTCTTGCCCATGAATAGTATATAGTTTAAAATCTAGATTTAATGCTGTTTTGATTTCAATTTTTTTGTTTTCAAAACGTAACAAACTACTATTATTTAATGAGCCTATGTTTGTTATACCCGCTGTTGAACAAAAAGTGCTATACGATGCCGAAGCATCCTTTATCCAGTTACTTCGTATACTACTATTCTCCACATTATCTACTTGAATACAATTTAAAGCAGGATTATTCTCTCCATTAAAATTATCAAGGGTTTCGTTCTTACTATTTTTTAAATTTAAGCTTGTCAATTTATTATTTTCACAAAACAAATTTTGTAAAAAGCTATTTTCTGTAATATCTAAACTGGTTAACTGATTTGACGAACAGTTTACATATTGTAATCCTTTATTATTACTAATATCTAAACTAGATATATTATTATAATTACATAATAAATCTTGTAAAAAAGTATTATTACTTACATCTAAACTTTCTAATTCATTATAATCAGCAGATATATATTTTAAGATAGTATTATTACTAATATCAATAGTTGTTAATTGATTACCGAAAAAAACGAAATACTTTAAAGAAGTATTATTGGTAACATCTATACTTGTTAATTGATTGGTAGAACAATATAAATGCTCTAACCCAATATTATTAGTAACATCTATACTTACTAAACTATTGTTATCACAGAATAATCTCTCAAGATTAGAATTATCGGTAAAATCTAAACGTTCTATATCGTTATCATCGCAATTTAATCTCGTTAAATCAGTAAAACCCTCAATACCTGTTAAATCAGAAATATCAGAATCCGAAATATTTAAAATGGTAACGTTTTCTATGCTAGTATTTGCAACTTTACCGTCCATACTTGTATCTAACCCAAGATCAATTAATTTTTCTTCGAACTTAATATCGGGTATTTCGGTAAATTGACCTTGCATAGAAGTAATTGTAAAAAAAAGAATGTAAAAAAATGAGCTATAATATTTCATAAAAAAAATTAAAATAAATAAATTACTTTAAAGGTATCTACTTTAGGTTGCTATTATTTTTTTAAAAGCAATTATCTTTTAAACTTTTCTAAAACTCTAAAATTATTGAGTTCGTTTTTTATTCATTTAAACTTTATAAAAACAGTTATCAACATTCTATATAATAATAATAATATTTTTCTAAATTTTAAAAAAACAATGATGGTTATAATAGTATGTGAATAGCTATTATAAAATAAGTGTATTTAGTTTTTATATGTGAGTTATTAAAATTCACTGACATGTTATGAATTTTTAATTCCTTAAAAATCAACTATAAAATAGGGTTGTTAACAAAACTTATAAACGGTAGTTAACCTAAAATAGTTAGTAGTTAACAAACTAATCTATGTAAATAAATTGTAAATTTTATGTTGATAAACTTTTATCAAAAACTCATAATAAAATTTGTGTATGTCTGAAGCTTCATTGTATTGTAATAAATATTAGAATGACCAAAAAAAGTTTCTAGTTTTTCATACCAACTTCTTAACATTCTCTTAAAGTGCTAAAAACTTAAAAACTAATCAGTTATTAAAAATGATAAAATTTTGATTGTTTATAACTGTTGATAAGCGTTAATTTCTATATTTTTGCTTTATATAACTCAATTAAAATCAATTTATTATGACAATTGCAATTGGTAATGATCACGCAGGCACTGAATATAAATTTGAAATTATTAAACATTTAGAAGAAAAAGGGTATCAAGTTCTAAATTTTGGTACCGATACAAATGATTCTATGGATTATCCTGACGCTATACATCCAACTGCAGATGCCGTAGAATATGGGAAGGCTGCATTAGGAATTATTCTTTGTGGTTCTGGAAATGGTGCACAAATGACTGCAAATAAACATCAAGGAATAAGAGCTGCTTTGTGTTGGAATAACGAATTGGTTGCCTTAACAAGACAGCATAACAACGCAAATATTTTAACGATTCCTGCACGTTTTGTCTCTTTACAACAAGCTATTGGTTTTGTAGATGTTTTTTTAACCACAGAGTTTGAAGGCGGAAGACATGGCACTAGAGTAGATAAAATTTCTTGTGCTGTATAGTTGTATGTCATTATAAGAAACAAAATAATCTTTATTAATTTAAAATTATCTGGTTTTTTACAGTGATAAAAATTAGTAAATATATTTTTATAATTATGAATTTTCAAGTAAAATATTTCCAAGAATTAACAATAACTGAACTCTATGAAATTTTACAACTACGATCAGAAGTTTTTGTAGTAGAACAAGATTGTGTGTATCAAGATTTAGATTTTAAAGATCAAAAATCACTGCATGTCTTCGGTTTAAAAAACGATAAAATTGTTGCGTACACAAGAGTTTTTAAAGCTGGTGATTATTTTGAATGCGCAAGTATTGGTAGGGTTGTAGTGCAAGAGAATGAAAGAAAATTTGGTTTTGGACATGATGTAATGAAAGCATCCATAAAGGCCATAAAAGATTATTTTAATGCTAACGAAATAACCATTTCTGCACAAGTATATTTAAAAAAGTTCTATGAATCTCATGGATTTAAAAAAGTAGGAGATGATTATTTAGAAGATGGCATTCCGCATATTAGAATGGATAAGGTTCACTATTAAAAACTTATATCAAGTTTAAAAGACAAAGAATAATTATTAATTTTTGTTATATATGTCACATAAATCCCTCTACTTCTTTAACCCCATTAACCCCTAAATTACCTAATTTTAAATCACCAATTCTTACACGAATTAAGCGCAACGTAGGGAAACCAACTGCAGCAGTCATTTTTCGGACCTGTCTAAATTTTCCTTCTTTAATTACTATAGAAACCCAACTTGTGGGTCCATGTCGGTCATCTCTAATCTTCTGACTTCTCAAGGCAAATTTAGGATCTTCAATTAAAAAAGCTTCCCCTGGTTTTGTGATGTATTTTTTGCCATCAAAACCAATTTCTACACCATTTTTTAGTTGCTCTACGGCTTGTTGTGTAATAATTCCATCCACTTGAACATAGTATTCTTTTTCGTACTTATTGCTTCTAATTTCATGAGAAACTTTTCCGTCTGTTGTTAAAAAAAGTAATCCTTCAGAAGCAACATCTAAACGCCCAATTGCCATCGTTCCTTGAGGAAAATCATGTAAATCTCCTAATAATTTTTTCTTCCGTTTTGCGGGATTTACAAATTGGGAAATCATTCCCCAAGGTTTGTGAATGATAAAATGACGATGATTTTCTATCAAATTAAAGCACCTTTATTTTTACAGAAAAACTATTTTTTCCTTCGGATAAAGACATGTTTTCTTCTGAAAATTTTTGATCAGTAAAAGATGTATATTGAGTTATGGGTTCTATGCAAATCATATTGTCTACTTCTGACCAAAGCATAAAATTATCAAAGCCATTTGTCGTAATTTGTAGATCTTTTTTATCCGTATTTTTTAAGATGATTTTGTCCGTATTTAAAATTGGAAAAGCATTGGAACCTGCTTTATTTACTTCATGTAAAGTGAAACTTTTATCATCAGAAATTAAAGTTTCTTGACCCGTATTGGATAATAAAAAAGCAGGATGATAACCGAGCATAAAAGGCATTCCTTTTTCTGAATTGATGACAAAATTAATGGTTAAAATATCATTTTTTAATTCAAAATTCTTTTCAAATGAAAAATCAAAAGGCCAAAATAAATTTTCTTCAGTAGATTTTTCCGGAAACTTACTGTTTTTTATTTTGCTATTTTTCTGATATTTTTTAATGAAACTTGCGTTGTTTTCATCCGAAGAAATTAAAATATACTCCATTTCACGCAGCATACCGTGTTGATCTTGAATTGCATCGCCATTTTTGGTATGCACACTAAAATTATTTTGATCCGTTGGTCCAATGACAGGAAACATTTCATCATCAGATTTACGCCAACCTTTACTTCCTTTTTGATGTATATATTCTTGGTTTTCTTTTTTAAAGCTGATTAATTCGCCGTTTTCAATAGCAACCATACTATATGTGTTTTGTAAAAATATTTTAGAAGTCATAAAATCAAAGTTTAATGTAAAAATACTATAAAAATGTATTTTATTTTTTTGGAAAGTAGCATTCCTTTTTCGTAACTTGGGGAACTTAAAATAATAACATTTTCAGCACAATATATGGCAGCAGATAAAGAAAATAAAGAGAAAATAGCAAAGCTAAAGGCATTACAACTAACATTAGATAAGTTAGATAAAACCTATGGAAAAGGAGCGGTAATGAAAATGGGTGATTCTGTAGTAGAGGATATAGAATCTATTTCTTCTGGTTCATTAGGGTTAGATTTAGCATTGGGGGTTGGTGGCTATCCAAGAGGGAGAGTCATTGAAATTTACGGTCCAGAATCTTCGGGTAAAACTACACTTACTTTACACGCTATTGCAGAAGCACAGAAAGCTGGTGGTATTGCGGCTTTTATTGACGCAGAACACGCTTTTGATCGTTTTTACGCAGAAAATTTAGGGGTAGATATAGAAAATCTTATCATCTCTCAACCAGATCATGGAGAGCAAGCTTTAGAAATTACAGAGAATTTAATACGTTCTGGAGCAATAGATATTGTTGTCATTGATTCCGTTGCGGCGTTGACGCCAAAAGCTGAAATTGAAGGGGAAATGGGAGATTCTAAAATGGGTCTGCATGCACGTTTAATGTCTCAAGCATTGCGTAAATTAACAGGGACTATTTCTAAAACAAAATGTACCGTTATATTCATTAACCAGTTAAGAGAAAAAATTGGCGTAATGTTCGGAAATCCTGAAACAACAACAGGAGGAAACGCACTCAAATTTTATGCATCGGTTCGTCTAGATATTAGAAGAAGAACGCAGATTAAAGATGGTGATAGAGTTATTGGAAACAGTACAAAAGTAAAAGTTGTAAAAAACAAAGTAGCGCCACCTTTTCAAATTGCAGAATTTGATATTATGTATGGACAAGGAATCTCTAAAGTTGGTGAAATTTTAGACATTGGTGTAGAATTAGGTATTGTAAAGAAAAGTGGGTCTTGGTTTAGTTATGGCGAAACTAAATTAGGTCAAGGAAGAGATTCTGTTAAAGGACTCATTAAAGACAATCCTGAATTAGCAGATGAACTTGAAGGTAAAATAAAAGAAGCTATTGAAAATCAAGATTAGGTATTAAAAGTTTCAACTAATAATAATGTTATTAAACTGCTATTGGACTAATCAACCAATAGCAGTTTTGATTTTTAAAAATGATCAAAATATCAGAAAACATACAACTAAAAGAGATTTTAAATTCAGATTCTGAACTTTTGTTTAGGTTGATGAAAGAAATATATACGCCAGCATATCAACATTTTTGGATTGATCAGGGCGCTTGGTATATAAACTCACAATATTCAAAAGAGAATGTTTTAAAAGAGCTTTCAAACGAAAAATCAAGGTATTATTTTATCCTTTTTAGGGATGAAATTATTGGTAATTTTAGATTTATTTGGGATGAAAACTTAGAGGGTTTGCCAAAAGAAAAGCAAGTAAAATTGCACAGAATTTATCTAGATTCAAAAACGCAAGGAAATGGAATTGGTAAACTTCTAGTAGTTTGGTTAGAAGAAAAAGCGAAACAAAAAGACTATCAAATTATTTGGTTAGATGCGATGAATGAGCAAGAACAGGCATTTCAATTTTATAAAAAATTAGGCTATACCTATTATTCACATATATTTTTACCTTTTGAGTTAATGCATGATAGTGTTAGAAAAATGAGTCAGGTTTATAAACAACTTATGTAATAAGTAGTTTTATAATCTAAAGAATTAAATAAAAACTAAGACTAAAACCCGCAAAGAGAACCGATAAAACAAAGTTTATTCTAGTATATTTTGTTAAGACATTTATTTTTGGACTTAACCACTCTTAAACTCTTAAAATCATATTTTATTTTTTAAAATAGTTTTACCAATGTAATCACTAACGTTTATAAATTCTTTTGCGAGGAAAATAAAATATAAAATAGCACAAAGCTTCTTGTTAATCACCATCTTCTTTTGTGAAACTTCGTGAGTTTCCTTTAACCTATATGTAATAATTTAATTAGGTACTAGTTTAAGAATTACTAAAAAATATTTTTAAACACCTGTGCTTCCAAAACCACCAAAACCACGCTTAGTTTCAGATAAAACGTTAACTTCTTGCCAGTTTATGCGTTCGTGTTTGGCAATAATTAATTGTGCAATTCTTTCACCATCATTGATAGTAAACTCTTCATTGGATAAGTTTACTAAAATTACGCCAATTTCTCCGCGATAATCTGCATCTACAGTTCCTGGAGCATTTAAAACAGTAACTCCTTTTTTTGCGGCCAAACCACTTCTGGGCCTAACTTGAGCTTCAAAACCGACAGGTAAAGCAATAAATAAACCCGTTTTTACAATTGCTCTTTCTAAAGGCTTAAGTGTTATAGATGCATCAATATTCGCTCTTAAATCCATTCCTGCAGCTCCATTAGTTTCATAAGTGGGCGTTGCGTGTTTCGATTTGTTTATAATTTGTACGTTCATATGTTTATAGGTTTTATAAAAATTCAGTTCTCCAAAAAGCCTCATTATGTTTGCCTTTTGTTACAATTTTTGTTTTCAAATTATTTACTGGAAAACTAACGTCTATATATAGTTTAACTATTTTTTTTTTGTCAGGAACCATCGTATCTCCTCTTTTTCTTCCATCATATTTTTCATGCTCATAAGGGGGGTATTTTTTATTTTTTTTATCCACAGTTTTCTATACCAGCAACTATAAAGCCTTTCCAATTTATCTAAATAGCTTATTTAAAGTTTTGTCTCATTCTCATTCTCCAGTAAAACAAATTTTTTTATCAAACAAATTTTTATCATCATGCATGTAAATTACAGGAAATCGCTCTGTTGATGTTTCATAATTTGGAGGTAAATACACCAAAATTTATGAGAAATTGAGTTTAAACCTTTAATTACGAACTCTTTCTCTAATTCAGAAACATTTTTAGATGCTGTTGAGGCATTCTCTTTTTTTAAGACTTTCTTCTTGCAAGAACTAATCAGAA
>TARA_B110000240_G_scaffold30514_1_pt1 | contig 11581 bp, 12 predicted proteins | sample TARA_B110000240 | Tara Oceans TARA_B110000240 (sample SAMEA4397611) | marine metagenome | biome: Polar Biome; feature: [DCM] deep chlorophyll maximum layer (ENVO:01000326); material: water (ENVO:00002006), including particulate matter (ENVO:01000060) such as... | depth 17 m | reverse complement strand
TATTTTACTTTGAGGGTGTCAAACTGAGAAGAATTAGTGGTGGTATTCTCAGGGAATGATGGGGCTGGTTGTGGAGGAATCTCCACGTGGAGTATAAAATAACTCGGAAACCAAAAAAATTCTTCCTTTATCGTTTTCTTTTTTCCGATATCCCTTAGTGATGCACACAAAACGAACCAATAAAAACGAAGTTGATTGAGAAAACCTCTTCTTTTGGAAAGTTCATCATATTTTTCTATCCCACAAACTGTTTTGATATTATTTTTCATTCGATCTGTTCAGAATTTTTAATAAGTATGGTTAAATATATTGTGCAACTTAGAGACAACGTTTGACGAAATAAGGCAATAAATCAGTATTGATTTAAATGTACATGTTTTAGCAATTAATTTTGTGTATTGCTTCACAGAAGAGAGAAAGTCCCTATGAAGTTCCGCTTCCAATTTTGACCTTTAAACTGCATTTATCTTCAGTAACATTCTATATTTTTACTCTTGTCACTCATAATACGATTAATAATTAAGCGATCTATTGATCTACTACAATTCGAAATCCGCAGTGGTTAGTAGTACTGTCGGGCCTCACGTGTTCTGCAGATGTTCCAGCGTATGCACAATACCACGTAATCATGAAAGCCCACGTATACGTCCTATCAGCGGATACCAGGAATACGTCCCACGTCCTATATCCGAAAGAAATTCATGCCCATGGTCGGGGTGAAACACGATCGCATGATCAGTGCGTCCGGTTTGACGGCGGTGTGCTTCTTCATCCATTTGACTCTTTTTGATTCCCCTATTAAGAAAAGTAAGATTGGATCGAGCGCCAATTCCATATTCTAGTACTTTTCCAAGTTCATATTCCTACTGAGATTATACAGGCCGCAATCACAGACCTGCCTTTCAGCTAGAATATCCAGGCATTTTGTCAATTCTATTATTGAGCCGTACTTGCCTTGCCTGCTCGTAGGACTCCAGGTTTCCGATGTCCCACCATAAACCAGCTGGAATATGCCAAGCCCGGCAATTTCGCTCTCGAGCTAACCATACCATCAAGTGTCCAGGGGCATCTGCACTACCACCTTGATCCAAATATTGACTCAACAATTCAGGAAGATCCGGCGGCAATAGATACGCTGCAATGGCCGAGTATGGAGAAGATGGATTGTCTGGTTTTTCTCGAATCTGCTTTATGTAGCCCCTAGAATCAAGACTAACTTCGGAATATCGGTTGGGTGGAATGGGACCTTCTATTTTTCGAACCATGAAAAGTGGTTGCTTCAGATTTTCTGCTTGTCTACCCACCACTTCAGAAAGTGAAAAGTCCATGAGATTGTCGCCAGCTAGTACCATCCATGGACTCGGAGTAGAAGATCGGAAACCTTGATCCAACAACAAACGCAGATCCACAAGAGCACCAGGAGCTTCTTTTGCCTCTTGGGCTTCGTTGACGACAACTTCCACAGGAAATTCTTGGCTAAATGCCCAGGCTTCAAACTCCGCTTTGAATCGAGCATTTACAACTACCGCGGCCTCTTCAACAACTCCTGTTTCCAAAGCCTGTAACAACAATCGAGTGAGTAAGGTCTGCCCCTGGATTTCCAACAATGGTTTAGGACGATTCCTCGTTAAGGGATACATCCGAGTGGCAAAGCCCGCTGCGAGGAGGGCCAGTTTCAAGAGACCTCTTTGAACAGTTGAGGCTCGACCACGGTAATTCCTGCACCTTTTGCTTCCACTTCTAATGCTGACCATTCTTCTTTACATTTCATCAGAGCAAGGACCGACCCTCCTGAACCACACAGTTTGGCCGCTGATCCGTGCCGTCTACACAGATTGATCATTGCTTGATCTTCTTCATTAATCGAAAAAAGAGAAGCACGCAATTCAAAGTTTTGATCCATGCATTCCGCTAGTGTAGAAATATCACCAGCCAGCAAAGCAACAAGTCCTTGCTCCACCAGAGGCCTATAGGCATCCATCACTCTTTTTATCTGAGGATCTCCGCGACTCCAACGCTCCATGATCGGAGCATGAACAGACCCACTGTGTCGACCAGGTTTTGAAGAAATCAAAACCTTTAAAGATGGAAGTGTGTTAATTGGCAGCACTTCAGTTTTATTTCCTGAAAAATCCATCCATAGGAATTCCTCTTTAGCTTGAATCCAACGATCCATAGGGCCCGCAATTATGCCGAGGTGATCCTGTTCTACTGACAAAGTTGCATCAGCCAAGGATTTCCAAGTCCACTGAAACCCATGGGCTTCCCCCATGACTCTCAATGCCGCCATCACCAGAGCGCTGGATCCTCCTAAACCCGCTTGCAGAGGAATGTCGGAGATGAATCTCAAACCAAACTTCTGTTTGACCGTATGATGTTGGGAAAAAACTTCTCTGGCAGCTTGGAAAAGAGGTATTTCCTCAGTTGTAGAAATACTAGTATCTAGGAACACCTTAGCCTGCCAATTCCAAATGGGAAAACCCAAACCAAAACCACCGTAAATGTCAGAGGGGTTTCCTATCAAACTGATACGCGGCAGAGCGGTCGCGAAAGCTGGCTTCATCAACTTCTTAGACTACAGACATGGAAGACATAGCTTGATTCAATGCCTAAGGATTGCCCATGGTACCAAATTATAATTGTGATTGTGTCCAATAACATTTGACTACAATTCATTTCTTGCCTTAAACTTGGCCTGATGACTATCAACGATATTTTGATTCTTATTTACTTTTTTTATACTTCTTATATCAGGATATCAAAAAAAAACTTCATATTCAAATCCTCTTCATGGAATGAAAAATTTTGTGTTCAGTTTAATAATTCAAATATTTATCTCAGTTAGTCTAATGGTGCCTAAACTAAATCAACTTTATAAAAAATTTTGTAGCTTATTATCATGAGTTTCAATACAGTAGATCTGAATAATTTTAAATACTTGAATATGACCTATCAATCAACATTTAACAAAATTTCTTTAAGCTCAACTGAATGATTAGAGTAAAAATGACTCCAGACTACAATCAATCCCAACAGCTCGAATCCCTAGCTAAAAAACTAGGGCAAGCCTGGATTGAAAAGACCATGATTGAAGGGCCAAATGATTTTGAAATACCACATTCCAGAGAAGAGGCTTATTTTGTCCAAGATCATATGGCAAAGTTTATTGGTAAGGATATTTCAGGGTGGAAAGTAGGTGCGACTAGTGCCAAAATGCGTGAACTGGATGGGCATGATGATGTCATTCCAGGAAGAATCTTCTCACCAGTTACCTTTGTAGGTCCCATTCAAAAGCTTCATATTAATCAATTCCCCAACGCTCGTGTAGAAACTGAATTTGCTTTCCGCCTCAATGAAGACATTCTGATTCGGGACCAAAACTGGACAGCGTCGGATCTGGAAAACAAAGTAAGTATGCATCCTGCAGTTGAAATAATTGGAAACCGTTATCAGCTAGATAGTGCGACCAAAGCAGAAAAATCCCTTATGACCATTGCAGACAATGGTGGTGGAATAGGATTCGTCTTTGGATCAGCCTTTCATGACTGGAAAAATCTTAATTTCCGTAACCATTACATATGTCTCCAGGTAGACGATAATCCGGCGGCAGAAAACTTTTTGGGAGATATGCGTTGTCAACCTTTGGAAGCGATGGCTGACCTGATCAACCACCTATCCAGCAGGGGTATTTCATTGAGGAAAGGTGACTTCGTTTCAACTGGTGCTGCTACAGTGCCCCAGCCATTTATAAAGGGTTCTTGTGTGAATGCAAATTTCGGGATCATCGGTAACATTCAACTCACCTTCGTCTGAGCCTTACCTATTAAAAAAATGAAGAAAAAAAATACAGACATTGCTATTGTCGGGGCAGGAGGCATGGGCGCTCTTTTCGGTTCGATTTTATCAGAGAATGGACTTGATGTCGTGCTTATAGATCCCAACCATGAACACGTTGAATCTATTGAATTAAATGGTTTGAAGATAGAGGGTTTTGGTGGAAATCGTACCGTCCGAATTCCTGCGACTTCGGATGCCTCGGAACTTGAATCGGCAAACCTCCTTTTTTTCCAGTGCAAGGCCCATGGTACACGTGATGCCTCCAGATCAATTCGTCATCTACTCCATAAAAACAGTGTTTGTATCAGCTTCCAGAATGGATTGGGTAATGAAGAAGTCATTGCAGAGGAAATTGGCGCAGATAAAGTGCTCGGGGGTCTGACGGCAATGGCAGGCCTGCTTCTGGGGCCTGGAAGGATCCGTGATTTTTCAAGAGTGCCATCATACATTGGGGAGATGCATGGAGGTCCATCCGAACGGGTTACCAGCATTGCAGAAAAGCTCACTTGTTCCGGACTTGAAACTCATACCTCAGAAAACATCTTTCACGAGATATGGAAAAAACTGCTGGGAAACATTTCGATGAGTGCCGTTTCCGGATTGACCAATCTAACATCCGCAAAGATTATGAGTATTCCAGAATTGAAACCTGTCTGCTTCCAGGCCATGGAGGAAGCATTTAAAGTTGCGGAAGCATCTGGAATCTCACTTGACCGTGAATCGGTTCTGCGTGGTATGGAACTAATTTCTCAGTCTGGAGGAACGGGAGACAACAAGTCCTCTTTGTGTGTTGACCTCTTGAACCACAGACAAACAGAAGTTGATTCAATCTACGGCGGAGTGATTAAATTAGCAGAAGAAAAAGGAATCGGGACTCCAACTCTGAAGGTCTTGCATGCCCTAGTTAAAGGGGTTGAACAAAATTTTACAAGAGACATTTGATGAAACCATTCAAGAATAAAACAGCTTTTGTTACAGGCGCATCAAAAGGTATCGGATATGCTTGTGCTTTGCGTCTAGCTGAAGGTGGTGCTAACGTTTTCCTTTCCTCATCCAATGAGGAAAGACTCAGGAAAGCATCCCAAGAAATTAACAAAAAAACAGGAGTTAAGGTAGGATTTCATGCATCTGATTTAAGGCAGTTGAATGGATGTATTGAAGCAGCAGAAACCTTAATTGATACATTTGGAGGCTTTGACATCCTGATCAATTCCGCCGGTGCAACCAAAGGGGGTATATTCCCTGATCAGCCTGATGAGGAGATGGTAGATGGGTTTGCTTTGAAATTCTTTTCTGCGGTAAGGCTTTGCCGGCTGCTCTGGCCTGAATTAAAAAAGTCAAACGGCTACGTTGTTAACATCGTGGGGGGATTTGCCCGTACTCCAGCAAGTGATTTCATAGTTGGTGGAGTTGTTAATGCTGCACTGGCTAATTTTTCAAAAGCACTGGCCCACCAGGGATTGAAGGACGACGTCAATGTGAACTGGATTCATCCTGGGTTAACAGAAACGGAGCGACTTCAAGCCATATTCGGAACACGTGCAAATCAGCAGAACCGGTCGGTTGAAGAGATCCGAGAAGAAATGGTCATTGCAGAAGGTATACGAAGGTTGGGAAAACCAGAAGATGTTGCTGAATTGGTGACGTTTCTCTGCAGTTCTCAGGCTCGGCATATTCATGGAACTGGAATCTCTGTAGATGGAGGAGGAAGCAAGGGATATTACTGATGGATTTTGACCTTAACCATGAGCAGAGGATGCTGGTTCAGACTATCCGAGATTTCATTGTGGCGGAACTGCTGCCTCTTGAAAAGGAGGTAGAAGAATCGGGAAGTCTTGATCCGGAAAAAGCAAGGGAGATTCAGCAAAAATCCATGAAACTCGGACTTTACGCACTAAACGTTCCTGAATCCTTCGGTGGAGCCGGACTTTCCACCTTGGACTGGATGCTTGCCGAGGAGCAGTTTGGACACACTTCTGATATTCTTGTGCGCAGGGCTTTCGGTAATGTTTATGATCTGCTTTTCAAGGGAACTGAGGAACAGGTGGAACGCTGGTTGTTGCCCAGTGTCCTCGGTGAGAGGGTTTTCTCTATTGCCTTCACAGAGCCAGAAGCCGGGTCCGATTTGGCGGCGATAAGAACAAGGGCAGAACGTAGTGCAACAGGATGGACGATCAACGGGAAAAAGCATTTCATTTCAGATGGTGAGTATTCAGATTTCTTCATCATCACTGCCAAAACTGACCCTGATGCAGGACAACAGGGCATATCTACCTTCATCATCGACAAGGAGACACCTGGACTGATAGTGGGCAGAGATCAACCCATGATGGGTCTACGAGGGACCAGCCATGTGGAACTATTCTTCGATGACGTCAAGTTGGGACCTGAAGCCCTTCTCGGTATAGAAGGAGAGGGGTTTAAACTAGCTCTTGAAACACTCGGACGGGTTCGGTTAGCACAAATTGGAGCAAGAGCAGTAGGAAAAGCGACCAGAATTCTTGATTTGACTGTAGATTATGCCAGACAGAGAAGTCAGTTTGGTAACAGTATCGATCAGTTCCAGATGATTCAGCAGATGCTCGCAGACAGTGCGATCGAGATCAATTCTGCGAGACTGGCCCTGCTTCAAACAGCCTGGGAAGCAGATCATGACAGGAATGTGTCCGCTCGGATATCAATGATCAAAGTCCAGGCAGCGGAAACCCTCTGCCGAGTAGCCGACCGGGCCGTTCAAATCTATGGAGGTCTGGGATACTGCAGGGACCTGCCCATAGAACGTTACTATCGTGATGCCAGAATCTACCGGATCTATGATGGGACCTCAGAAATACATCGGATGGTAGTTGCTCGTGCCATCTCCAAAGGAGATCTAAATCTCTACAACCTTAATTTTGCTTAATGAGGATCTTTTAATGAAAGTCCAATTTATTAATGCTAATCAAGCAGCCGGAATGATTCAAGATGGTTCCAATGTTGGACTGATAGGTGGTGGAAGTGGTTTAGTTGAAGCAACTCTTTTGCATGAATATATCGAGAAACGCTTTCTTGAAACAGGGACACCAAAAGAATTGACTTGCATCCATGCTCTGGGTATTGGAGACCGTGAAACCCTTGGTATGAACAGGTTTGCCCACAAGGGAATGGTACGCCGAGTGATTGGCGGGCACTGGGTCTGGTCTCCAAAAATGCAGCAGTTGGCCAGGGAAAACAGTATTGAAGCCTACGTCCTGCCAGGCGGTGTGATCATGCAACTAATGCGTGAAGTTGCAGCCAAACGTCCTGGATTGATCACTCATGTCGGGCTTGGCACCTTCGTTGACCCTCTACAAGAAGGTGGCAGGATGAATGAAGCGGCAGTCGACCCCTTGGTTGAACGCATTACCATCGACGGTAAAGACTATCTTCGCTACCTTCCAATACCTATTGATGTGGCTCTTCTTAAGGGGTCGTACGCAGATGAAGAGGGTAACATCAGTCTAGACGAGGAACCTGCGAACCTGGACATCTATGCCATGGCTGCAGCCGCCCATAATTCAGGTGGAAAAGTTATCTTTCAGGTCAGAAAGAAAGTAGCAGCGGGATCAATTCCGGCCCGATCAGTAAGGATTCCCTCAGCTATTGTGGATGCAGTGGTCGTAGACCCTGAACAGCGTCAGAGTTATGAGATTTTTTATGACCCATCCATTTCAGGTGAAAGAAGGGATGAGACATTCAAACCGGATTTTCCTGAATTTTCGCTGAGACTGGTCATTGCCCGAAGAGCATATCAGGAATTGAGGGAAGGTTCTGTAATCAATTATGGGTTTGGTATCCCTGATCAGGTAGCATCTATCGTTGCTGCAGAAGAACGTCAGGATTCATTTTACCAGACCATTGAACATGGTACTTACGGAGGAAGTCTGCTCAGTGGTAACCTTTTTGGATTCGCAAAGAATCCCAGTTGCATGATTGATGCTCCTTCTCAATTTGATTTCTATTCAGGTGGTGGACTCGATACAGCATTTCTTGGTTTTGGCCAAATTGACCGTGAGGGGAATGTCAACGTTTCAAAGTTAGCAGGTGTAACAGTAGGACCAGGTGGATTCATCGACATCGCTCAGAATGCACGTAACGTTGTATTCTGCGGCACCTTCGACACCAAAGGGACAGAGATCAAAACAGGTCATGGTAAACTGGAACTTATCAAGGCCGGTAAAGTATGTAAATTTGTTGAAACAGTTGATCAGATTACATTTTCAGGAAATCAGGCTCTTGTTCAGGGGCAGGAAGTTCTTTATGTAACTGAAAGAGCAGTCTTCAGTCTCAGTAAAGGAGGACTTGAACTGGTGGAAATTGCTCCTGGAGTTGAAATGGAAAGAGACGTGATTGATCAAATGGAATTCAAGCCACTGATTTCAGAATCAGTAGGTACCATGAATCCCAAATTTTTCATTGATAAAGAGCATGAATAAAACAAAACTGGCACTGGTTGGGGCAGGTACTATTGGACAGCGACACCTGAAGGCTATGTCTCAGGTTGAGGAAGCAGAACTAACGGCGATCGTTGATAATCAACCTCAAGCCGAGTCCATAGCTGTGGAAATGAACGTTCCCTTCTTTCATACAACCGAAGAGATGCTCCAGATCCAGCAACCGGAAGGGGTAATAGTCTGCACTCCCACTGAAATTCATTTGGAGCCGGTTTTGTCATCACTTAATGCCGGAGCTCATGTACTTGTTGAAAAGCCCATTACTTCAACTATGGAGGAAGCACAAGAGATCATCAAAACATCTCAAACGGAATCTAGAGAGGTCCTGGTGGGGCATCATCGCCGTTATTATAGTACTATCCAGAAAACCAGGGAAATGATTCATGAAGGGGCAATTGGAAAACTAGTTGGTATCAGCGGGATGTGGACTGCCAGAAAAGCTGATTCATACTATGAGCCCTCATGGCGCCAATTACGAAGTTCAGGTCCTGTGCTGATCAATCTTATTCATGAAATTGATACGCTTAGATATATCTGCGGTGAAATAACTTCTCTTTCTGCAAAGGTGACTAATGGACTTCGAGATCATCCCAAGGAAGAAACAGTTGCAGTCTTGATGGAATTTGAAGGAGGAGCTTTGGGGACTTTTTTTCTTTCGGATGCCACTCCTTCTCCCTGGACATGGGAGCATGCCACTGGTGAAAATAAAAATTTTCCAAAGAGCTCTCAGAATGTCTATCGTTTTATCGGATCTGAGGCATCACTTGAATTTCCTAACCTGGTACTCTGGAATCATGAAAATCGAAATTCAGACTGGCAGCATACAATGCATCCTCAACATATCAATATAGAGCTTGAAGACGCTTATGTTTCTCAGTGTACCCATTTCTGTGCAGTGATCTGTGGAAGGGAAAAACCTCGCATCACTGCATCAGACGCCACAAAGACGCTGGAAGCAACATTGGCAGTTTTTGATGCATCCGAAAATGGAATGGAGGTTCGGTTTTGATTGAGGATCAGGTCATTTTAGTGGAATGCATAGGACCAGTAATGCATGTGACCCTGAGTCGACCTGAAGTTCTCAATGCTCTCAATTCAGATGCTCATTTTTTACTGGATGAGGCATTCAATCGTTTTGCTGGAGACAGTGAGCTCCAGATTGCAACAATTACAGGATCGGGTAACCAGTCATTCTGTGCAGGAACAGATCTGAAAGCAAGGTTGAATGAAGAATCAGACAGGTTTCCTGAAACTGGATTTGCAGGATTGACTGAGCGTTTTGATCTCACAAAACCAGTGGTTGCACTGGTTAATGGAGATGCCATTGGAGGAGGACTTGAAATAATACTAGCATGTGATCTGGCCATTGCGGTTGAACAAGCTCGTTTTGGCCTTCCTGAGCCCAGGGTTGGACTTGCAGCAAAAGGGGGATTGCACCGCCTAGCACGTCAAATTCCAATGAAACATGCGATGAAAATTGCACTGACTGGAAATCTCTTCAATGCTCAAACAGCCCTGGAGTATGGTCTGATCAACCAAATAGTTGAAAAGAAAAACTTCGTGAGGGAATGCCAATGTATGCTCGATACTCTCTTGGAGTGTGCACCATTGTCGTTGAGAGCGTCCAAGGAGATGATCCATAAGGGGCTGAGTGCCCCCAGTATGGAAGAGGCATTCAAGTTAAATTACCAGGAGCATGCTACAATGCTATCCAGCTATGATACCCGTGAAGGAAGCAAGGCCTTCCTTGAAAAACGAACCCCACTTTGGCGGGGGAAATAAAATAAAATTTCAGTCAAGGAGAATGCATGGCAGATTTCTACGTTGAAAAAGGAGAAACGTCTAGTTTTACCAAAACAGTTTCTGAGAGTGATGTTTTCCTGTTTGCAGGAATCACCGGTGATTTTTCACCGAACCATGTAAATAAAGCCTACATGGAAAAATCACCCTATGGTAAACTGATGGCTCATGGGGCACTGATGGTTGGATTCATGTCTACTGTTTCTACTATGGCCATTGCACATACACGAGATGCAGAGGAAACTCCTGTCTCTGTTGGTTACGACAAGGTCCGTTTTCTGAAGCCTGTTTTTTTGGGTGATACCATAACGGTGAACTATACCATTGCAGAAATAGAGTTGGAAAGGAAACGCTCCTATGCAGACATTGAGATTTGCAATCAGGATGGAGAACTGGTTGCTGTAGGGAAACACATTCTGCAGTGGATACCCAATCCTAGTAAAAAAGCGGAGGGTTGATGGGGTTTGATATTGAAGGACATAAATTCATTGTTACCGGCGCAGCGAATGGTATTGGCCTTGCGATCAGTCGAAGGCTTTCAGAACTGGGGGCAAAAGTCTCTGGGTGGGATCTATATGATGATTCAATGGCCAGTGACCCAGCATTTACCCATAGCGTCAAAGTAGACGTCACAGATGAAAATAGTATTCAGACAGCCGTTAAAGACTCCATTCAAAAACTTGGAGGACTTCAAGGTCTGATTGCTAACGCAGGCATCAATGGACCGACGAAACCCACTTGGGAATATTCAAAGAAGGAATGGGAACAAGTGATGAGTGTTGATTTGACAGGAGTGTTCCTTTCTACCAGAGCAGTGCTGCATCATATGAGAAAACATGGTTATGGTAGGCTGATCATAATATCCTCAGTGGCAGGAAAGGAAGGTAATCCCGGTGCATCACCTTATGGAGCGGCCAAGGCAGGTGTGATTGGTTATGCTAAAGGGCTTGCACGTGAGTTACTCCCTGCAGATATAACGGTTAATTGTCTTGCTCCGGCTATCACAGAGACAGATCTGCTGCAGGAAATGACCGATGAGTACATCGAAGACAAGAAGTCACGGATTCCAATGGGCCGTTTTTGTACGACTGCTGAAATAGCAGACATGACTGCATGGGTAGCCAGTCCACACTGTTCTTTCACGACTGGACAGGTCTTCGACCTCACTGGCGGAAGGGCGACCTACTGATGTATTCGTCTGTTTCCTTAATAGAACTCTGCATCCATCAGGTTTGTGTATGGAAGCAGAGTAGTTTTGCAGAATCACTAGATTGTTTTGCGAGGCACGGTGTGACCAGCACAGCATTATGGAAGCCTCTGGTCGATGATGCTGGAGTGAAGCAGGCTAAAAAAAATCTCAAGGATTCAGGCGTTTCTGCAATTTCAATGTGCCCTTTGGTTTTGCTAGAACCGCAAAACGAACATGACAGCGTTTTAAGAGCAAAACAACATCTTCAATTTTTAGAAGAAGC
>TARA_B110000240_G_scaffold2769_1_pt1 | contig 11614 bp, 10 predicted proteins | sample TARA_B110000240 | Tara Oceans TARA_B110000240 (sample SAMEA4397611) | marine metagenome | biome: Polar Biome; feature: [DCM] deep chlorophyll maximum layer (ENVO:01000326); material: water (ENVO:00002006), including particulate matter (ENVO:01000060) such as... | depth 17 m | reverse complement strand
GAAGCGATTAATTTAGTCACGTCTTCGACATGCAGCGTAACATATCGCGCTTTTGACTAGAAATTGCCCAGAGGTTCCTTTGGGCGTCTGATTAGTGAGACCCCGGTCATTTCGTTTGGTTGGGGTAGCTCCATTAGCTCTAGCAATGTGGGTGCAAGGTCGGCTAATCGGCCTGAAGATAAACTATAGCCTTCAGGGAGCCCTACACCGATGACTGGGACGAGGTTGGTTGTGTGCGCGGTGTGTGCCCCCCCCGTCGCAGGATTAATCATCATCTCGCAATTACCGTGATCGGCGGTAACAATCATCGCGCCACCTGCTTTAGCCAACGCGTTCATCACCTTTCCCAGTCCCTGATCTACTGCTTCACAGGCTGCAATTGCAGCCGTTAGGTTTCCTGTGTGGCCTACCATATCAGGGTTAGCGTAGTTGGTGATGATCAAATCGTAGCCCGCGGCTATGGCAGTCACAAATTGATCTGTGACTGTGGTTGCCGACATCTCGGGCTGCAAGTCATAAGTAGCAACCTTAGGAGAAGCGGGCATAAAACGATCTTCACCTGTGTCAGGCGTTTCAAGGCCACCGTTCATGAAAAATGTAACGTGAGGGTATTTTTCAGTTTCGGCCAGACGAAATTGAGTTTTGTTATGCTTGGCCACCCACGCGCCCAGAGTGTTTGGAATATCGCGCTTGGGGAAAGCGGATTTGAGATAGGTATCATGCGTTTCAGAATAACACACCATCCCCAATTGCGCTGCCAGTTTTGCCCGAGGGGTGCTATCAAACTCTATAAAATCGGGCTGGCATAGTGCTGCAAGGATTTCGCGTGCTCGGTCTGCACGAAAGTTTAGGCAAAACAAACCGTCTTCAGGTTTCAGTCCTGCGTAATTCCCGATTACGCTTGCAGGAATGAACTCATCAGTCTTGCCGTCTGCATACGCGAGCGCGATTACCTCTTGCGGGGTTTTGGCTTTTGGGCCTTTGGCCTGGGCGATGGCAGCGAATGCGGTTTCGACCCGCTCCCAACGGTTATCGCGATCGAAAGCGTAATAGCGGCCAATCACTGTGCCAATGCTTGCGCTTACAGGAAGGTTGTCTTGCAAAGTTTTAAAATACCCCTCGGCTGAACTGGGGCTGACATCCCTACCATCTGTGATTGCGTGGATTACTACTGGAATATCTAATGCCACTAACATTGTAGTGGTGGCCAGTAGGTGATTGAGATGACCATGCACCCCACCGTCGGAAATTATCCCTATAAGATGCGCAGTGCCAGAGGTGTTACGCAAAGTGGTGGCAAAATTTAAGATAGCTGTATTTTTAAAAAAGCTTTTATTTTCAATAGCCAGATCAATTTGCCCTAAATCCATTGCGACCACACGACCAGCTCCAATATTAGTGTGGCCCACCTCTGAATTGCCCATTTGTCCAGTAGGTAGGCCTACGTCGGGTCCATGAGTGATTAAGGCGGCATGAGGGCAACTGGCCACGAGGCGATCAAAGTTAGGTGTATTGGCTAATGCGGGGGCATTTCCTGCCAGCGTTTCACTCAATCCCCATCCATCCAAAATACAAAGTACAACAGGTTTGGTCATGGGGTTTGCTCCTTATTTTCTTATATCTGTTTAACTGATCTGCAAGTATATTCCACCGTTTTGTATTGTTCGGTGGCATGAGACTCGACTCTAAGATTTAGGCTCTATAAAAAGAACATAAAGAGAACATTTACTGTAAATGCTACATCGTCGTATTTTATCATTATGGTTTCCTCGGATGGGGGCGGAGCGGCTGTTGCGACAGGGCCGTATGATGGAAGGGCGGCCTTTGGCTGTAGTACGAGATAACGCGCGGATGCAGGTAATATCATCGCTCTCGCATAATGCTGAGTGCCGAGGCTTGACGCTTGGGCAGCCTCTGCGTGATGCGATGGCGATGTGCCCTGATTTGGTTACCCATTTGCAAAACCCACAGCTTGAAGCGGGATTCTTGACCAGCCTGCGGCGTTGGGCCATTAAATTTTCGCCTTGGGTGGCCGAAGAGGTGCCCAACGCATTGGTGATTGATCTCACTGGCTGTGCGCATTTGTTTGGTGGGGAAGAGGGAGTGATCGCGCAGGTGGAACTAGATTGCCACAATCTTGGGATCTCGGTGCATATTGGTGTGGCTGATACAAAAGGTGCTGCCTGGGCTTTGGCGCGTTATGCGGGCCAGCCTTTGGGTTTGAGCCGGACGGGGGATGCGATTGATCAGGAGGCTCCTGCAACCCGCTCCCGCGCCGCCAAGCGCCATAATTGGGAGCGGGGTGGTCAATTGCCGCGTCTACGTTCAAGCAGAGGTGCATCTGGTCGTATTGCGGCGCCGGGATTTACAAGACAAGCGCTGACTGCCCTGCCTGTTGCGGCTTTAAGATTGGAGGAGCATGTGATCGCCTCGCTAAATCGCTTAGGTATCCGCCGGGTTGAGGATTTGATGGTCCAACCCCGTGCGGCGATTGCCCGGCGTTTTGGCAAGGGTACAGTCTACCGGATGGATCAGACCTTGGGCGTCGCCCCTGAGCCTGTAAGCCCTGCGAGGCAATCGATGCATTTTGCCTGCCGGTTAACCTTGCCGGAGCCTATTGGATTGGTGGAGGATATGTTGGCAGCTTTGGACAACTTGCTGCCACGATTGGCGGTAAGTCTGACCGCGAAGGGCCGTGGTGTGCGGCGATTACGGCTCGAAGCTTATCGTACTGATCAAACGATGCAATCGTTAGAGGTTGGGCTGGCCCGTCCTTCTGCAGATGCCGCCCGAATGCGGCCACTTTTAGCAATAAGGCTAGGAGACATCAAAGCAGAATTTGGCATTGATGTGCTGCGGGTAGTGGCAGCGCAAACTGAGCCTGTCTATGCCCACCAACATAAGGGTCATATTGAAGTTGGGGCCGCGGTGGTGGCGCAGGTGTCGCAAAACACGGCGCTTGATGATCTCATTGGCAAGCTGGGTGCGCGGATTGGGCTTGAGGCAATCACGTGTCTGCATCCGGGTGATAGCCATATCCCTGAAAAGGCCGCCCAAGTGCTTGCGGCGGCTTGGTCGATACCACAGATGGATTGGAGCGCGTCATCATGTGCAAGACCCTTAATACATTTTGAGCCTGAACCTTTATCCACCTCCAATGGGCCACAGGTGCCGCTACATTTTAAATGGCGAGGGCAACTTCATGAGGTGTGTAAAGTCGAAGGCCCCGAACGAATTGCTCCAGAATGGTGGCTGGCCGAGCGCGCTTGGCGTAGTGGCACGCGAGATTACTGGCAAGTGGTAACCAAAGCCGGAGACCGGCTTTGGCTTTATTTCGCCCACGGTGGTGCAATATCAGGCGGTTGGTTTTGCCAAGGTAGGTTTGCCTAGTTGGCTCTAGATTTCAGACCAGCCAGGCGGTGTCATGGCGTAAAGTAGAAATTTGTGGGAACATTTCTGGTCACGATTAAAATAGGGTTGATTAAAGATGGATTTGGCGCAAATCTACTATCATGAATGTTGTAAATATAAGACTCGAATCTCTAGGGAAAATACCTGAAAAGGTTGCGTTCCAACGCTTAGAACTAGCCCCTATCCTAGTGCTTTATGGCAGTATGGTTGCGGCTGGGGAGTGGCGAGACTATGGAATTTCATGCCTAAACGAGGTGGCAGTCTTCTCAATTTTTAAGCGCACAGCTGAAAATCCACTATATCGGATCGAAAAGCGCCCAAAATTACGAAACAAACAGGGCATGTATGCGGTGATTGGAATGCAGGGCCAGGTTTTGAAACGTGGTAATGATTTGAAGTCAGTTTTAGGTGTGTTAGAGCGCAGACTTTTCCGCACGGTAGATTGAAGCAGCTATAGCTGTGTGCGATGGATAATATGCCCGTCTCCAGCATTAGATATACGTTCTATTGTCGTTTTAATTCCTTCAACTCTTACAGACATTGCATGGGCATTAGCATGGATCAACTCATCTGTATTAATGGTCAAAGCAACATGGCCTGGCCAAAAAAGTAGCTGTCCTTTTGCCCAAGTCCCCTTAAAATCTGGGAAAAATTCTTGCTGCGGGCCGGTATCGCCTGGACAGTCATTGCCACAGGCCAGACACGCGGCCTGTATTAGTCCTGAGCAATCGATCCCGGATGCAGAATTACCCCCCCAGAGGTAGGGCGCGCCCAAAAACATCATGGCGACTTGGATGGGATCGGTGAAAAATGTACCAATGGGGTAAAGATGTTGATACGGGATAAAGCCCTGTGTTGTCTCATAAAATGCCCCACTTTGGGCTGTCACTGTCACTTGGCTACCGAACGGTAGGGATATTTGATCTGTAGATTTCAAATCTGGCGCTGCGTAGGCATGGCTGGAAAGAGTGCTTACCCAATGGGACTTAGGTATAGCGGCCTCCAAAGTAGCCGTCTTCACGTAGCCTTGGTAGCCGTCTTTTTCTGCATGGCCATAGCTCCAATCCGCATCTTCCTTAATCAGATGAAACGCGTCGCCCAGCAGCAGTTGCCTATCGCGTGGACCTTCCGCATAGCGGCAAAGGTCTGTGAGGCTGGCTCCTATTTGATAGGCAGCCGTCATAGGCCCAAAATTTCAGGCAAAGCTTGGAACAAAGCTCGCGTACCTTGCCCCACACCACCTTTGGGACGGGCTGGGGCCGCAACGGGCTGCCAGCCGTAGCAATCAAAATGTACAAACCGCGCCGTGTTGGTGACAAAACGTTGGAGAAATAGTGCGGCGGTTGTCGCACCGGCGAAGCCACCGGATGGCGCATTATCCAGATCTGCGATATCTGGCTCGATCATTGCCTCATAAGGTGCATGCAGAGGTAATTGCCACACGGGATCATCAACTGTGGAGCCGGCTGAAGCGATGGCGTGGCTGAGGGATGCGTCCTCCGTGAAATAGGGTGCTATATCAGGCCCCACCGCCACCCGCGCCGCGCCGGTGAGCGTAGCCATGCAGATCATAAGGTCAGGCGGTGTTTCATCGGCCAAGGCCAATGCATCCGCTAAAACTAAACGCCCTTCGGCATCAGTATTATTGATTTCAACAGTGAGACCCTTGCGGCTGGTGAGAATATCTTGCGGCCGAAAAGCATTGCCGCTGATTGCGTTTTCCACAGCTGGGATCAATACCCGCAGTTGCACTGACATTTTGCTGGCCATGATCATCTTAGCCAGTCCCATAACATGGGCGGCACCGCCCATATCTTTCTTCATTAATCCCATTGAGGCTCCGGGTTTGATATTCAACCCGCCAGTGTCAAAACATACGCCCTTGCCTACCAACGTTAGCCTTGGGCCATTTTCACCCCAAGTCATGTCGATCAATCGTGGTGCACGCACTGAAGCTCGGCCTACAGCGTGAACCATTGGGAAGTTTTGCTTAATTAGGTCCTGCCCTGATATCACAGTGATTTGAGCATGATGGTCATTGGCTAAATCTCGGGCTGCGGCCTCCAGTTCGTCTGGGCCCATATCGTTGGCCGGTGTGTTGATTAGATCGCGTGTGAGGAATTCACCTTCAATAATTGCCTGTAGATTTTGCTTATCTAATCTGGCTGGGCATACGAGTTCAGCTTTTGGAGCTACATGTGTGGCGTAGCGGTTGAAGCGGTATTTACTGAGTGCAAAGCCCAGAGCAAACTCTTGTGCAATCTTGGGGTTTTGACCAGTGAGCTCAAACACTGCTTCTGGTAGATTTGCAATATCTGTAACCGCACCAAAGCGCTTGCGCTTGCGGGTGCTGGCATCGCCGAAGCCTATGGCCATTAAAATGGGAAGCCCATTCTCAGTGATGTATAGTATTTGACCCAGCTTCCCGATCCAGCTTTGGCTGGCAGCGGAATTCTGTGCTCGTGCGCCATGTACTTTCAGCCAGGCCTTCGCATCGGCACTTGCCACGAGATATAAAGGAATGGCTTGTGGTGAGGGGTTTGCGAAAATATTAGGCGTACGTGGCATTGGGGATCCCTTTGATTAATCTTTGCGTCAAGGTAATCACCGCCATTAGTTGAATGCAATGCGCACTGAACATCTTGCATGGTACCTCCGAACAAAACGTTATTAGATATGGGCTGGGCGCCGAGGATCAACAAGATAGTGTTAATAATATAAGTTTGTTTATTTGGTTGATGAGAGACATTCATGGATGACAGCTATAGGGTTCACAACTCGCCTAGTAATAATTTCGCTGGGGTTGGCTGTTGGCAGTATTTCGTTACAACAGGATGCAAGTTAGCAAGGATAGTAATATGGTGCGCGATTGGGACGTTGTCATAATTGGATCTGGAAATGCAGGTCTCACTGCTGGTATTGCGGCCAGCGAAAAGGGAGCAAGTGTGCTGATGCTTGAGAAGGCTGACCCAGAGCTAGCAGGCGGCAATACAAAATACACAGCTGGCGCCATGCGTTTTTGTTATGAAGCAAGTGAAGACCTCTTGCCACTCCTCGCAGACCCGAATGACCCCCGGATCGTCATCTCTGATTTTGGGCGATATACTCAAGAAAGATTTAAAACGGATTTATTGGGTTTCAATGAGGGCGCGCCGCTTACACCTGAGCAAGAAATATTGATTGAGCAAAGCTATGATACAATGGTTTGGCTTGCCAGTCATGGTGTTACCTACGATCCGATTTGGGCACGTCAAAGCTTTGAGAAAGACGGCAAAATCATTTTTTGGGGTGGGCTAACACTTGCGGCTCAAAATGAGGGGGTTGGCCTATTTGATATGGAACTTGCAGCCTTTATGAAACTTGGTGGCACAATCCGATATGGCGCTGAATTTGCGGTTCTTTTGACTGAAAATAATAAGGTTACTGGTGTATCTCTTGCGTCTGGCGAGGAGGTTTTTGCAAAATCAGTAATCCTGGCATGTGGTGGATTTGAGAGTAGTGATGAGATGCGTGTTGAGCACATTGGGCCAGAGTGGAAGACAGCGAAAGTACGTGGGACCCCTCACAATAACGGTGATGGTCTGCGTGCTGCTTTGGACATTGGGGCCCAAAAATATGGACGTTTCGATGGATGTCACGCAACTCCTATGGATTTTCACATGAAAGATTATGGAAATCTTAAAATAATTCCGAGTGAGCGCAAAAATTATCGGAAAATAAGCTATTTTTTAGGTGTTATGATTAACAATGAAGGTCAACGATTTGTGGATGAGGGTATGGATTTCCGAAATTATACTTACGCACAATTTGGCCGCGCGGTTTTACAGCAACCTGAGCAGAAAGCATGGCAGATTTTTGATTCAAAAGTGTTCGACCTGCTCTATGCTGAATATAGTTTTTTTGATGCGAGTTTCGAACAGGCTGATAGCTTGGAGGAGCTAGTTGCAAAATGTGATGGGCTGGACGCTTCTGCAAGCCTCAAGACATTGTCAGACTTCAATGACAGTGTTGACAGTACTGTTGTCTTTGACCCCACGATTAAAGACGGTAAATCTGCTAATTCTGGTGACCTTGCTAAATCTAATTGGGCCCAAAAATTGGATGTAGCGCCATTTCGCGCGTTTCCAGTTACCGGTGGTATCACTTTCACTTATGGGGGAGTGAAAGTTTCCGAAAATGCGGAAGTTTTAGACAGAGACGGGCAAGTGATAGTGGGTCTATTCGCTTGTGGTGAAATGGTTGGGGGCATATTTTTGGGCGGTTATCCGGGTGGCTCAGGCCTAACCTCGGGTGCAGTATTTGGAAAAATTGCTGGTCATGCGGCTTGGAACTCTGGATCGTAGGCCGTGGACATCGGCTCTGAGTTTAAAGTGGCGAAAATACGTAGATGACTTCCGCACAATAATGGCGCCTTGCTCTGTGTGATAGCGCAGAGCTGAGCGAGCGCATGCATATGCTGGCGATTGCCTGCCGAAACGCCTGAGTGCTGCTGCCTGATAACAGCCCTTTTGCTGAATATGGAGAGGTATAGATGATTTCTGGAGCGAAAGGTGTGTTTGAAAGAGTGAGTGTGAAATGTAAAAAGAACTGCGCCTATTTGGCATGTGAAGCCTCAATTTTTTTGCGTATATGATCGCCTGCCGTAATGGGCGGATAAAGCACCCCATCGCCTATACAACTGGGTAGGCACTCAATCTGTGCGTCATAGTCAGGATGCATAAAATAACCAATAGACATGCGGCGTGACATTGCGTCGTTTAAATCTTCTGGTGTTACCACACGATGCATGGTTGATACCCATTTGTCATTTGTCCATCGCTGCATCATGTCGCCGAGATTTACTACAAGTGCCCCTTTAGGTGGACGGACGGGCACCCAGCCTCCGTCCCGTAGAACCTGAAGTCCACCTTTTGCGCCAGTCATCGCCAGAATAGTCATTGCGCCGTAATCGGTATGGGCCCCAGTGCGTAATTGGCCAGGCAGGGGTGGTTCCGTTAAGGCCGGATAATGGTGCGCCGACATGATCGAGAAATGCTTCTCGATTAGTGGCGCAAAGTGGTTTTCTGGCATCTGTGCGGCAACTGCAAAGATGCGCAGCAAGCTCGCTGCTAACTCTTCAAAAGCTTGATAGAGTGCTATCAAAGCTGAATCAAACCCTGATGGTGTATCGGGGACCAAGTTTGGTGCATAGGCAGTGGCTGCCTCAGGGATATGTGCGAAGTCGGCAGCGCGATTGTTGATAGGTCCTAAAAATAAACTCTCGCGCAAATCCTTAGGTGCGTCTTTGCCTAAGGTTGCCGATAAGCCTCTGGTTGCTACTCCGTGATACCCACGTTGCTTGGCGGGTCCTGTTGGATGCCATTTGGACTTGTCTGCGTCTGGAAGATCAAAAAACTCAAAGCCTTTTGTGAAGACCGCATCGAAGAGTGATGGAGGTATTTTGTGCCCAGAAAGGATAACGAAACCAATTGTTTGTGCCGCATGAGCGACTTCGTGGGCAACGCTGGCTTTGCCCCCTGCATCGCCCTCCAAAAACGCAGTGATATCAATTACTGGAATAGTATTAGTCATCATGTCTCCAATCGTGAAATTACGTGATCATAGGGGATATCGCGCGAGATTAACCCGCCTGACAAAAGTGCCGCCTTCAGCCGTACAAAGGCAGCGGGAGGAAGATTGGTATTTTTTGCCCAGAGGCCTGAAGCTTGATAGCCTGCGATAGCATTGGTGAGGACTAGGTGTGGTACATCTGGGAAAAGCTCAGCCAGTTCATCGGCAATCTCTGAGGCGGGCTCGTTCGCTATGGCTAAAAGTGCAGGTCCTATCCCGGCTATTAGTGTCGCGCAGGTCTGAGGGTGTTTTTCCATGTAGTGCCTAGTGGTGTAGAAACTGGTGTAACTAATATCGCCTCGACTGGCGAAACGGTGCCAGATATGTGCATGGCCGGCCGCTACAGCGGCAGACGCATAGGGTTCCAGCACCTGTGCCACGTCAATCTCGCCAGCGGTGAGGCGAGCTGCGTTCGTGTGCATTGGGGCGTTGGGCGCGATTTCCAGACTATCAGGATCTATACCTGCGCGTTTCAAGTCGTCTTGAAATGTCATCCACGGGGTTGGCACTTCATATGCAACAGCAAGACGCTTGCCTTGAAGTTTTTTGAATTGAAAATTCAAGTTGGGTTCGCGCCCAATGAGGATGAAAGGATCTCTTGCTACTATCTGCCCAAATGCCACAAGTGGGCACTCTGGGTCGCGTTCATGATGCAGCATGACCCGCATTGGCCCACCCCACGAAATATCAGCTCGGCCTGCGAGCAGGCCCTCTGCGGTTTCGACTGGGTCAGGAGAGAGTTGGATATTTACTTCTAGTCCCCGGTCTGACCAAAACTTGCGTTTGTCAGCGAGATAGAACGGCGCATAAACGATAGTGCGTAAGTTTTCATAGAGTGTAATCATAGTAAAAAACCCGTCCTTTCGAGATAATTATGTTGCCATCCAAAGTTGCTCTTAAATTTCGTAAATACTCAACCATGCTAATGATAAACACCATTTCCGCCTCGAGTTCCGGGGTTGTATTCAATGTAATCTGCTCTAAACTTTATTTGGTTAAAACAAGGAGGCCGGAAGTGCCCGTTATTAAGTATACTTTGATCAAGGGATATGACGCCGAAACAATCGCAACGCTTTCGCGGCGAATGACAGACGCTGTCCGCGCGACGATTGCTGCGCCGCCTGATGGCATTACTGTGATTGCTGAAGAAGTACCTGCGACCAACTACATGCGTGGCGGGAAGGGGCGGACCCCAGGTGCACCGGTTCCGGGTGCTGTGGCGGTCGTTAGCAACTACCTTGATGCGATGGAGGCACGCGATCTGACACGTGCACAAGGTTATTTGCATGATGATTTTGAAATGGTATTGCCGGGTGGAGTTAAGATGCAGGCAGTTGAGGTGCTGATGGTATGGAGTAAAAACCGGTATAAAAATATTAGAAAAGCTGTTGAAGGTTTTGATGAGGCCTTTGAAGAGGATCGGGCCATAGTTTGGTGTAGGGGCACTCTGCATGGTACCTGGCTGGATGGTAGCTCGTTCGAGGGGATCCGCTTCAGTGATCGGTTTGAACTGGTCGCTGGGCGCATATTGCGGCAGGAAGTCTGGAATGATTTGGCTGAACATCGTCCCTCTTAACTCCCAAATTTACTACTAAGACCATCTGAATGGTTTTGTTGGTGGCGTGTTTAACTTTTTTGTAGGTCCTAATTATCAGTGACAAAAGCAAACGTCGCATAGGTTTAGGTGGCCTCTTTGCTCCTAAAATCTGTCAGTAGTTGACGAAAACGGTATGACGTTGTCAACCTTGCTGCAAATGCGTCCAGGAGAATCGCAATGGCAATCCTGCGTGGCATTGTGCAATTGAACTGATGGGAGATCTCTGAATTTCTTTTCCAGTAATCTGTCACTCTATCTAAGAGGATATCCAATGACCCAGATCACGGGCGATTATGTGAAGCAATTCAATGCTAAGCGGATCACTGATCCTGCGCGTTCGGCTCTGGTAATCATAGATATGCAATATGCTACGGGGCATCCTACTGGTGCGCTGGCGCAGAAGATGAAAGCTGAAGGAAACAGCGTTACGGACTGGCGCTTTGAGCGAATAAAGACTTTAGTTATTCCCAATAACCAGCGCTTGATCAAGGTGATGCGCGCGGCGGCTGGTAAGGTCATCTATATTACCATCGGTGCCGCCCTTGCTGATTGTTCAGACGCGCCGGTGCATATGCGTGCCTTTTTTGAGTCACTAGGCAACTACGAAGGCCAACCGGCACATCAGATCATCGATGAGCTCGCTCCCGAACCTGGTGACCCTATCGTACGCAAGACTTCTATGGGAGCATTCGCCTCAACTGGCCTTGACCATTTGTTGCGTGTTCTCGATCGAGAACATCTGTTTATGACCGGTGTTTCTACAAATATGTGCGTTGAAACAACAGCGCGAGAGGCCGCTGATAGGGGCTACGCTGTGACACTGGTAGAAGATGCCTGTGCGACCACCCATAAAGAGCTACACGAAGGTACCCTGCGTAACTTTGGCCGGTTCTTCGGAACGGTATGCTCAACAGACGAGGTGATTAAGATCCTATCTTAAGATTTGATAGTATTTTCACCAGCCATATAAACATCGATCTTCGTGATATGGTCTTT
>TARA_B110000240_G_scaffold170225_1_pt1 | contig 11651 bp, 8 predicted proteins | sample TARA_B110000240 | Tara Oceans TARA_B110000240 (sample SAMEA4397611) | marine metagenome | biome: Polar Biome; feature: [DCM] deep chlorophyll maximum layer (ENVO:01000326); material: water (ENVO:00002006), including particulate matter (ENVO:01000060) such as... | depth 17 m | reverse complement strand
TTTTTACTCATCGTTCCCGCACGACCACCCCGGCGCGCCGCGTTGTGCGGTCGTTCCCGCGAAGGCGGGACGTCGCTTCAGTTCTGGGAAAGCCGAAAGTCGTTGCTCGTCCATTTTGCCAATTTTCGAGGCGAAGGGGTGCCGCTCGACGACATGCATGAGGTCTTACGCATGACCAGCAGCGCCCAAAAACGCAGACCTGGACACTACACTCGTATTCTAGGATCCGCAAGCGTCCGCGGCGCAAACAAATGAATGTGCGCTCCGGAGCGGCGAACGAGACCAAGGTCAGAATTCTGACCATCAAAAAGTGCGCAACGGGCGACCTTTGTTCTGCGTACTCGTATCTGTCGTCACTGATTTTTTCCCACAGGGTTTCCAAGTAAGCATTGCCGTGCCCCACTCCGGTCGTCACGCGTACCTCGACCGCGCATGTCGTCCTCGGAGAACGTCCACCCGCTGGTGCTCGCGGAGAGTCTGCCTTCGGTGAACCCCGTGAAACTGCTCGGTGCGTTGCGGTCACTCGGTTTTGGTCGTGTTGTTGAGCCCGATGAGATCGCGAATTCTCGAATGCACGCAACGAACGACAGCCATTGTTGCCCTGCTTTTCGCGCCGTCCATCCGCCAAGAGCTCGCTCCCCCCTAACCCTCCCGGTCCCCCCTTTCCCCCCCATGCATCCTTGTGTCACCGCCCACACAGTCTTCTTCGGCCTCTTCGTCGTGTTGAACAACCAGCTACGAGGCTGGTACGCCATGCTCGCCCCGTCGTCCGTGACCAGCTTTCTTCCCGGTACGTATTGGGCCTTTCCCAAATCCCTCCGACTGTTTTCCCATACACAAGACTGACACTTTTCTTTTACAATCACAGGCTCCACGCCGGGCGCCCCCCAGGAGCACGTCTCCGAGTTCAGCGCGCTGTGCGCGACGTTGATTTTCGCCACCGCCCTGGCGTTCAACCTGAACGCTGCGGCGTGGTCCGCGCACAGAAGTAAGTGCAAACTCAACCTGCAAGTCGCGTTTATCAGCGCGGTGGCGGCGTGGACGCACTACGAGATGTGGAAAGGCCGCGATTGGTACGTGGTGTACGGCGGCGCGACGCGCGCGCAGAGCGGGACGGTTTCGTTCAGCGGGCTGCGACAACTGGAGTGGGTGTTCACCACCCCGGTTTTGTTGCTCGTCGTGCAGAACCTCCACGCGTACGCGTTCGCGGCGCTTCCGCGGAAAGATAAAACCGGCGTCGAGAAGGATGAGGAGACGCGCGCGAAGTCGTCTGACCGCGACCGCAAAAAAAGATCAAAAAAACACCAAAAAGCGGAACACCTCACCGGGTACCAGCCCGCGAACCGCAACTTGCTCATCGCGGTTGACTTGCTGATGCTTCTTTGCGGGCTCGTGATGCCGCTTACGATCGGGCTGGAAAGGGGCGTTTTCCTGGCGGTCAGCGTCGCGTGCTTTTTCTACGTCATCGGCCACTCCGTCGCGGCGCTTCTTGATATCCTGCGCTTTGCGAAGATGGGCGTGTTCGACAAAGGCCGGCTCGTGGTAATCGCAGTCCTGAAGTGCGTCGCCTGGTCCGGGTACCCCACGATTTACTTCCTCACCGAGTACGGCCGTCTTACGTGTAAACAGCAGCACGACCTGTACCTGTACAACGACGTCTTGACGAAGTTCACGTACTCGCTCGTGATAAGGTGCGGCCGGACGGGGCTTTCCCAAATCAGGCGGCGCGCTGTTTACGGACCCCCTCTTTGAGTGCACTGCCGCTGTAACATTTCCTGGCACCTGTTACAAGTACACACAGCACAAGCGCACTTTTCGGCCCAATTACGCCCGCCTGTTTACTCATACAAGTCACGGTCCCGACTGACACTTTTCCCTCGCGCTCGCAGCGCCGGGTCGCTTCGGTTCATCGAGGCGCTGGACGACCGCAGAGCGAGCTTCGCCGTGCACATGTCCAACGTACAGCGGGCGTTTTTTTTCAACATCACGCACGAGCTGCGCACACCGCTGAACAGTATAATCGGCTTCAACACCCTAGCCATGGAATCCGGCGAGCTCACGGATTTCACGAACTCGTTCATCAAAGCGTCGCTTACCTCGGCGGAGGCGCTGCTCGGTTTGATTAACCAGATTTTGGATTTCGCAAAGTTCGAGGGCGCGAAGGACGGGTCGAGCGGCTCGAGTGACAGCATCGAACTGTCGGAAGACGTGTGGACGATTCGGCAGCTCATCGAACAAGTCACGGACATCTCGCAAAAAGCGAGCTCGAGGGGCGTGGAGCTGTTGATGCTGATAAACCAACCCGAACACTTCAACACCAAGTTCGTGGGGGATTTTTTCCGGTTACGACAGTGCTGCATCAACTTAGTGGACAACGCGATTAAATACAGCTCAAACGTGGACGCGCGTACCGCGGAGGGGAAACAACAAGGACAAGGCGGCGCGACCGCGAAAGACACGCGAACCGCGCTCGTGCAGTTCATCGTGGATATCCGGCCCGTTCCGGACAAGCCCAACACCTCGCAACTTTCGTTCGAGGTCAAGGACAACGGCGTCGGTATCCCCGCGGATAAACAACACGCGCTGTTCGTGCCGTTTTGCCAGGCACGTGTTGCGCGTTTCCCAAATCCGCCACACGCTGTTTTATCTCTCAGCTGGTGACTGTTCGGACCGATTACGGTGACTGTTGTCCATACATCGTCCAATACACGCCCAACACACGACGTTAACCACTTTTCGTTTGCAATCACAGCCCGCGGACCACACCGCCGCGAACGTCAAAGGCACCGGTTTGGGGTTGGTCATCACCAAAGCCATAATCGAGTGCATGGGCGGGAACATCGACTTCGAGTCAATCGAAAATGAGTACACCAGGTTCTTCTTCAAGGTACGGCCTTGCGCGTTTCCCAAATCCTGACACACTGTTGCAAGCCTTTCTTTGACTACTCTAGTCATTAAAAGGAGGTACCCTACATACATCACAAGTAGACTGTTTGCCCATACAGTACACTCAAGACTGACCCTTTTCCTTCACACTTACAAGTTCGACGCGCCCCACGCCATCAGCACGCCGCGGGTGTCGGTTGACGGGTCTGTAAACGCGGACCACGAGTCGAACGAGAGCGACGATTTCGTGGAGGATACCTGGGACGACGAACAGAACGACCGCCTCCCACCCAATGCGCGGTGCGTGTTCCACCCGTCAGTCAACGACAACACCAGGAAGCACGTGGGGAACATCTTCAAGTGCTTCGGCGCGCGGCCGGGGGTGCACTACGTCACGGCGCAGAGGTTGGTGGACGTGGGGGAGAAAATTACGCAAGCCTCGGGGCTGGGCAGCGCCATCGTGTTGGCCAGCGTGGACGGCGCCGCGCACGCGCTTGAGTTCGTGCGCGCGCAACAGAGTGGCGAGCACCCGGTTGGTTTGTTAGTCGTGGGGCTGCCGTACCAACTCATGGAACTGCACCGGACGATGTACGCAATGTTTTTCCCAAATCACGGTCTCCACGTTTGATGCCCCTGTTTGAGGGCACTACAATTGATGTGTGTAGATCGTGACGTACGGACGCAGTTGCCAGTACTTGTGATGTATGTAGTACTGTGTACTTTTACACTGTACTGCTAGTAACACTACCCGTAACCCTTACTGGCTTACTGGCACCTGTTACAAACCCATCACTCCCGACTGCCCGAGACTGTTTGCCCATACGTCCCTTTGTGAACATTGAAAAAGACTGACACTTTTTTTTCCGCGTCGCAAGACCGGACGAACCAAACGTGCAGTTCGTGTTGAAACCGGTGAAACCTTCGGACCTTTTGAAAGCGGTGACGAAGCTTGCGGTGAAGGGTGGGGCGAACGACCGGTCCCCGGTGTTGTCCTCCGATTCGGGGTGGCTGCACGACAGCCTCGCGAGTGCCTCGGACCACAACGAGCTGCACGAACGTTTGGAAGCCGCCGGAGTCAACGCCGCGGCGAACACCGTGGAGAACTTGGGGCGAAAAAGCGTGGACGACGACCTGCACGCGGTGGTGGATTCCGAACGCAGACGGAACGAGAAACGAAGGGACTCGTTCGAATCAAGGTCCAGCAGCGAGAAACAGGACGACAAGGCGGATTCCGGGGCAGGCGGTGTTATGGGTACGACTGGTACTACCGGTAGCGCGAACACCGGCGGCGCTAACCCTAGCAGCGCTACCACGAGTGGCGCTAAAACATACCCACCCCCCGGCGACCTCGCCGGGATGTCCGTTTTGCTCGTGGAGGACAACCTGATGAATCAGCAGATGGCGAAGTACAGCATCGTGAAAGCGGGCGCGGACATCGACATCGCGAATCATGGGAAAGAAGCCGTGGAGATGGTCATGAAAAGGCTCAACGCGGGCCTGGGGAACTACGACTGCGTTTTGATGGACATGATGATGCCGGTGATGGACGGCGCGGAGGCTACGGTTGCGATTCGCGACTTTGAAAAGACGTTTTACGCCAGCGAGGAAAATTCGGGGAAACGCAGTAGAAAAGCGCACGTCATCGTCGGCCTCAGCGCCAACGTCGGGCCGGAGTACACCGCGAAGGTCAAAGAGGCGGGGATGAACGGCAGCATGTCCAAGCCGTTCTACCCGGCCACGCTGCGACACACGCTGCAGCAGGTGCTTCACAAAACGTACCAGGGGTTCAAACGCGCGTCGGGGGACGCGGACGTAGGGTCGAAACCGGGAAACTAGCGCGAGGCTTTGTGGCAAACATGTTTCTTTACGCTCTAGACCCTAAACCCAGGTGGTAAACAGGTGGTCGTTGCACAGTATCAAGCCACCGCCGAGTACAAACGCAAACACGCGTACGCCGCGATCGCGATCGCGGCGGCGCCCACCAGGGCGTCTTCCGTTCGCAGCGATTTTAACAACCCGGCCGTGGCGAGCTGGCACGACTCGAAAAGCGGAGTCTTCGCACGGAAGAAACGCATCGCGGTCGGGGTTTTCACAAACAAAAGCAAGGACTTGAACAACCCGTTCCTTGCGTGTGTTTCGAGCGTCTAAGATAAATGAAAGAAAGTGTTAGTCGTGTATGGGCAACCAGTGTGCCTGGATTTAGGAAATACAATACGTACCTTCACTGGGTCGGCGTGACACACGTCCGGCGCTAACACGTGCAGGTCCCTGATTGTAAAAAAGAAATGTCAGTCTTGTATATCGCGATGTATGGACAAACAGTCAGAGGGAATAGTCCCTTCTGGTACGAGTATGGGCATTCAGGGAGGCGGAACGTGGTGGGTGGGAAATACTCACCTAAACACCGCCTCGACCTCGCGTTTCAGGGAACTCAACGCCATGACCGTGTCCGCGTGTTCGTCGGGGGTGAAACAGAGGGGGACGCGCGGAACGCGCTGGATAATTCCGTTTTCGTTTCGTACAGCGCGCTCCGCGCCAACCGCCGCCGCGATGCGCGAAACTCGCGCGGCGGCGGCTCGAAACGCGCGCTCCGACGGCCGAGCGCACAACAAACCCGCCGTGGCTTCGCACTTCTGTAACGCAAGAAACGCGTGACGCAGGTCGTCGTGAACGTCACCGTCGCCATCTTTGCGGAGGGTTGGTTTTTCCCGAAAACGTTCGTGTGAACCGATTGGCCGGTCCACGGAGAACCGGACATTCGAGGCGAAGGAACTCTTTTTCGTGGTCGTTTCGGGTTTTCTTTTGCGCGTCGGAGGTTTCTCCGTCTCGCCGAAATCCCCCCCACACTCCTCCCCCCCGCTGCTCGACGTTCCATCGTGTCCGTCCTCTACCTGGGTTTCCAGGGAAGACCCCCCCACTTCACCTCCGAGTGAGTTCGGGCTCGCGAACGCGGATTCCGCGGCCGCCACCGCGCGCACCACCGCGACGTGCGCCGTCCTCGCGGCCAACGCGAAAACCCGCAGCTTTTCAATCGCGACGTTCGGCGATCCGTTCGCGACGTCCATGAACACGAACCTCGGGGAAAACGCGCGGCTGCACGCGGCAACCGCGACCACGGCGCGGTGGTACTCCTCGCACCGGCGTTCCAGGGTCCGGGTGAGTTTCTTCGATTTCAAGCGCCAGCCGGGTCGGGTTTTTTGTTTGAAACCGCCAAACTCTCCCGTTTCCTCCAAATCGGATTCCGGTTCGTTCGCCGCGGTGACCAGCGTCGCGGCGAGCGCCTCCACCGCGTCCATTAAACGCGGCGCGTGGGAAACGCGCGCGCCTCCCGCCAGCGACCTGAGTTGCGTCATCGCCGCCTGCAGGGTTTTCGCGTCGTCTCTTTTTTCGAAAACGCCGTTCGCGGGGAGCAACAAGTACGGGTCAAGCGCCTCGTCGCCGCCCACGAGCACGGCTTTCAGCACCGCGATTTGCGCCCGCGCCGAGGAGGCGTGGCGCCCGGCGCACCCAATGGCGTACGCCCAGTTCCCGTCCGCCATCGTGAGTGCTTTTCGTACGTCGAAGGTTATGCGTCGGTTGTTTCTTTGCCGGGGCATGCGCAGCGCGGAGAGGCCCCTCGCGCGCGCGCGCGGACTCAGCGATGCCAGCGCGCCAACCGCGCCCTCCGCCACGCCAAACGAGTCAAACGACGCGCGCCGTGAGTACTCCGACCCGCTCGCGCTTGTTGAGGATGGGTCGTGTGATACTCTTCGGGGTCTAGCCGCCGACCTGTTGCCCCCGAACTCGTCCTCCCCTGAAGACCCAACAGAACCGTCACTGCGAAAGTCGAAGGAATCGTTCCGGCTGGAGCACGACCGACCGCCGCCAAAACCGTCCCACGAAACGCTCCCCCCGACTGACCCGCTTCCCCTCGTTGACGAGTCATGAACTCCTGGTGTAGTTCCTTCTTCGTCCCTGGCGGCGTACAACCCGGAGCGCATGACGGCTTCGGTGGTTGCTGTTTTTTTCGGAAGCGGGGCGGTAAGCGCCGTCGTGGGTTGCTGTGTGCCACACGTACCGAAACCGCGTTTCTCCAGCTCGTCCGCGAACACACGCAAATCGCGCACCGCCGCCCTCGCCGCCCGCACCGCGTCCTCCGACGCGTTTTCCTCCAGGAGCGCCGCGATGGCGGCTCGTAACGGCGGCGCCCCCAGCCAGTCCGCGGTTTCCGTCAAGTCGTGTGCCTCCACCCGTCGTTCCGAGGAAAGCGTACACCGAGTCGGCGCGTGTTCGCCGTTTAGACCCCGGCCGTCGGTCGCGCCAAAGTCAATCGCCAACGCGAACTTTTCGCTCGCCGTCAGGAAACGCCGCAACATCGTCCCCGCAAACGAAGCGTCCCCGTCCAGGGCGGCGACCGTGGAGGGGAAGTTCATGGGGGTCTCGCCTCCTTGTGTGTGCGTTTGTGTTTTGTTTTGTTTGGTTTCAGTGGTGTCCCATTTTTCGGCAGTTTCGGCGGAGGCTCGTGTTTCGCTAAGTGTTTCCTCACGCGTTTCCTTTGGTTTTTGTGTGGAATCTTGTTGTTTTGGTGTTTCCGTAGGTGGTGTTTCCTGATGTGTTTCCTTTGGTTTTGTTGAGGAAACGCATCGTTCGACGAACCCCTCAACCGCCGCGCGTTCGTTCGCCGCGTCGAACACGAAACCCCCCAGTCGCCGCGCGCTCTGGTCGACCAACTCGAAATGCGAAAATTGTTTGAACGATTCATCAGCGTCAGACGCACCTTTTCTGTCCGTGTGTGTTTCCGTCGCGATGCGACCTTTCACCACGTCTAAAAAGACAAAAACGCCCTCCCGCGAAACAACCGCCGCGGCGTCGAAGGCTACGTTCGAGGCGCACCGCCTGAGTTCCACGACCGCGTCGGCGGTTTGCGTGTGTTTCGTTTCGTTACTAACAGAGCCGTCATCACAGTCGTCACTCACCGAAAACACCAGCCCAACGAATTCGCGCACCGCGTCAACAAGCGCCCGCGCGCCAACCGAGCTCGCGTCCTTTGTGATGGTTTCACAACGTTCGCGAACCGCCGCGCACTCGCCCGATTCGCGCTTCAAAGCATTCGGCGTCAAAGAACTCCGCGCCGCCGCGACGATTGAAAACAACGCCGCGCTCGTGACCAGCGAAACCGCGTCGCCCGCGAGCCTTGTTAACGTATGGAACATCGCGTCGCCTAGCGTTTCGCTAGCGTGCGCCACGTCCACGTCCACGACGAATGCCAGATCCGCGACGTCGCGTTCCAGCTCGGCGAGCCGGTCGGAAACCGCTTGCGTCAGATTGACGAATGCGATTTTTTCGTGCGCAGCGTCGACATTCCCTCGTCGCCTCGCAAACTTCGCGGTCTGCTCCAGCACGTGACAAGCTTCACTCAGTTGGTTGGCGTGTAGTGTGGCGGCGCTGCCTTTCATGGAGTGGGCGTCGAAGGCGATTTGTGACAACACTTCCGTGAGGTTTGTTTGTTCCGCTTCAGACATGGAAGTGGAAGTGGAAGTGCCCGACGTGCAACACGCATCACACGCATCCGCGACTAGAGAGTTTTCAGCACACCGGCCAACCGTGCCCCAGGCTTTGCAAAGGAACTCGTCCCGCATCACGGCCATGACGAAGTCGTAGTCGCCGCCTACCTGTGTTAGCGCCGCGGCGACGTCGATGGCCTTGTCGCGTGGGGCGGGGAGCCGCAGAGAGACGCGAGGGGACGACATCGTCACCGCCAAGAATGTGCGGTGCCCTCTGTTGATTGACCAGATGCTATGTTTCCGTCAGTAAATCGTTGCTATGTGGTCCAGCCAGTGGTAGTCACCCAGGGTCCCACCCCGGGTCTTCCGTTCACACGCGCCTCGGACGATGTCTACGTCGCGTACACAACGGATCAAGACGAACCGCGTGCGCCCGTCGCGCACCGGGGTCTGGGGGAGCGGCGGGGCGCGGCGCGAGGTGAACGTGGCGGACACCACGACAACTCATCGAAATTTTATTGCTTTCCACGTCGTCATCATTTGCGAACGACTCGTGGTTCCCAATCTGGCGGGCAACGCATCGCACGATCGTGGTTCACTCCCGTTCGCGCGCCATCGGCCAGCGCTCGATGCAGCACTCGCTGGGTGCGGGCATCCGTTTGGTGGTGCCGCACGAGTTCTCGCGGACCCCGCCCAACAACGTGCCTCGCGTCGACGAGGAACCCTCCGGGGTGGACGAAACAATCTCGGCGTTTGAGTTGAAGTTCGACGTACGGTTGGAACGGCGGGTGCTTGAGACGGGCGGGACGGGTATAGATATAGGGACAGAAGGGGGTGATGGTGTGGGGCCAACTGGTGGTGATACAAACAACACAGCTGGCACAGCTGGCGATTTACAGACCGACCCGACGTCCCTCGAGTCCACGGTGAAACGTCTGACCTCCGACCCCGAGTCCGTGGACCAACAAAAATACACAAAACTGGGATACTCGAAACAAAGCGTGGCGTACGCGCTTTGCGTGTGGGGCGACGACGAGGGGAAGGTGATCGATTTCGTGGAAGCGTTCGGGAAAGGTTTGGAGATGGGAATCGAGGCGACAATACTAGCGGGGGCGCTGGCGCAGTGCGACAACGAGTTGGAACGGGCGGTGGCGAGCGTGATGTAGACGCGATGGCAAAGAAAACACTTTTTACATTTTTTTCGCGAACAACGCCATGATGTACCCTTTCCCTTCCTCGTCGCCATCCCGTCCAACGTTCTTCTTGCGTCGCTTCCCGGTATTTCCCGGGTTCGCGGTTTGTCCGTCCCTACTGGTAGGGTTCGGCCGGAAATGCTGCGGCGCGTGCGTCTCCTTTGCCAAGTCGAACGCGACGTGTTCGTCCAAGTGCGACTGGTGTTCCTGTCCGGCGGCGGTCAATACGCCGCAGCGAGGACACTGCACGGAGCCGAACGCGGAAGTTGTTTGGGTGTCATCCTTTGGTAGTTCCGGTTCCGTATCCGCAAGAATCGAGCGAACTTTTTCGTCCAGGCGCGAGGTATCGCGCGACGCGTCGGCAATCGCGGCGGTTTTTATTTTTTTTGAATCGTCGCCGGACACGTCCCGCGCCTCGGCTTTCTTGAAAAACATACCCAAACCGCCTTTCTTCGGTTCTTTGGCGCGCAAAGAGACGGGTGAGTTAGGCGCGGTGGCAGGCAAACTACCAGTACTGGTAGGCACACCGGGAGGCAAAATACCCGCTGCAAAAAAACGGTCGATCCCCGCGCCAATCACGGGCGCGGCGACGAAATCGCACGCCGCGAGCCCGACTCGCGTACACGGCATCGTGTGTTGCTCTCCGATTTGGCAAAAAAGCGTCACCGCCGCGTGTGTCAGCGCTTCGCCCGCGCCTAGGCAATCGCCACACGCCAACGCAACAGCACACGCGTCGGGAACTTTGAAAGTTTTTGACTTGGTTTCAACTGTTAATCGCGGCGGTTGGCAGTTCAAATTCGCCTCCGCGCGGTACTCCATCCGCACCGCCCTCGGCGTTCGGCGTAACCGCGTTCGGTCCTCCACCAGCCGGACCGCGAGTTCGTGGGACAAAACTGTCAGCCACTTGTGCACGCCCTCTTTCGCGTGCAGCACTTTGAACGACTTGAACGCGGTGACGCTTTTCACGCCGGACCGCACGTTCGGGGTCACAGCGAGTGCGCACTCGCCACGCGAAACGCACCGCAGCCAAACCAAAGTCTTGGCGTCCAGGGACACGGCGTGGACGTTGACGTTGCTCGCGTTACCAAAACCGCCCGTACCCTTCGTTTCGTCGGTGAACAACAAATTCAACGACTCCGCGGTGAACCCTCCTTCGTATGCAGACCCGGTTCCTGTACCCGATTTTGCCCTCGACTCCGCGTGTTTTCCATCCACGGCGCTCACGCGTGTTGCCAATGCAATCAAAACAGACTCAACCTTCTCCCCGAGCTTCCCTCCCAGGCCTGGAATGGATCGCATCGGTAACGAGGCCCACATTTCAGTTACGGAGCTGACGGAAACCACGGTTTGCTTGTTGGGCTTGTTCTTCGCGGACGCTAGCTTCGCCAGCATCTTGTTATGCGCGACGCCGCCGGACATGGTGTACTTGGTTTTTTCAAACACGGCGGCGCGCGCTTTCGCGCAGAAAAACGCACCGAGCGCGAGCCGCCGATCGGACGTTCTACCGTTTGGGTCCAGGGGACGTACCGTTCCGCTCAACGCCAGTGCTTTTGTGATCTGTCCGTTCACGTCCCAATGTTCTCCCTTTTCTTCCCCCAACAACAAAGAGTCGACCTCGGAGGTCACGTCTACGTACGCCTCGTCCACGCTCGCGCGTTCCACCGGTGAGTTGGGAAACGCATCGTCAAGCGCGGCCATGACTTGCCACGACGCGTTGCGGTACCTCGACAGGGATACTTTTCGCGTTTCGCGGTCCGGAGGTGCGCTTGACGTCGGCGGCGCTTTCGGTTCGTCGGTCGGTACGTACCTCGACCTTTTCGGCGGTTCCTCTTTGTCCTCTTTGGATTTGTCTGTTTCCGTTTCCGCTTCGCCGTCATCCACGCCTTCAACAACCGGTACGTCCCCAATCGTCTCTACGTGTACGAACGTAATACCAGGACACAGCTGTTTCGCTTCCTCCACGGTGTTGTGTCGCTTCACCCCGAAGGACCGGGCGGGGTAGTTCACCGCGATGATGCCGTGCCACTGCTGCACCGCGACCTGGCCAGATAAAAAAGAAAGTGTCAGTCTCGTATGGGCAATCAGGGAG
>TARA_B110000240_G_scaffold186241_1_pt1 | contig 11701 bp, 7 predicted proteins | sample TARA_B110000240 | Tara Oceans TARA_B110000240 (sample SAMEA4397611) | marine metagenome | biome: Polar Biome; feature: [DCM] deep chlorophyll maximum layer (ENVO:01000326); material: water (ENVO:00002006), including particulate matter (ENVO:01000060) such as... | depth 17 m | reverse complement strand
CTGCTTCTAGGGCATATATACCCTCAAATATTTGGGAAGAAGTAAAAGAACATATTTTAAATGATCTTAAATCATTTAAAATCGGTAGTCCAGAAGATCCATCAAATTTTATAAATGCAGTAATCAGTGAACAATCATTTGATAAAATATCAGAATATATTGATTTTATTAAAACACAAAAAGATGCTGAGATAATTGCTGGCGGGGAATATGACAAATCTAAAGGGTATTTTATTGACCCCACTATAGTTGTGACAACAAATCCAAATTTTAAAACTATGTCAGAAGAAATTTTTGGACCAGTTATGACAATTTATGTTTATGAAAAAGAAAAATGGGAAGAGACATTAAAACTGGTTGACTCTACAAGTGAGTATGCACTAACTGGAGCTGTATTTTCTATTGATAGATACGCGATTGAGCAAGCAACTAAAGTATTAGAAAATGCTGCAGGTAATTTCTATATAAATGACAAACCTACAGGCGCAGTAGTAGGTCAACAACCATTTGGAGGCTCTAGAGGATCAGGAACAAATGATAAGGCAGGATCAATACTTAATTTATTAAGATGGGTTTCACCAAGAACGATAAAAGAAACTTTTTGCCCAGCAAAAGATTACAGATATCCTTTTTTAGATTAAGTTAATAAACTTAAGCTTGTCCAGCAGGACCACCGAAATTAAGAGGCAAATTATTGCTCTCTAAATTTTTAATTTCACCATTTTGGTTCTCAAATTTAGAAATATTCTCAGCTAAAGCTTTCATTAGTCTTTTAGCATGTTGAGGTGTAAGAATTATACGAGACTTTACCTTAGCCTTAGGAACACCTGGCATCATTTGAATAAAGTCAAGTATAAACTCAGATGGAGAATGATTAATTATAGCTAAATTACTATACTTTCCTTCAGCAATTTCTTCTGAAAGCTCAATATTTAGCCCATCTTTTTTCTTATCTTCAGACATATATAATTAATTTAATTATTCCTTTTCCTCAATAACATCTTCAACATTCTTCTCTAAATTATCGTATTCAATTTGAGAGCCTATCACTAGATCATCATTATTAACTAAACCAGTTCCAGCAGGAATTCTTTTACCAATAATAACATTTTCTTTAAGACCAATTAACGGATCTCTTTTTGCATTAATAGCAGCTTCATTTAGAACTTTAGTTGTTTGTTGGAACGATGCAGCAGAAATCCAACTATCAACCTGTAAAGAAGCTCTAGTAATTCCTTGTAAGACAGGACTAGAAACTGCAGGTATAGCATCTCTAAACTCAATAATTTTACCATCTTTTCTTTTTATTCTAGAATTTTCTTCTCTAAGTTCTCTTAAGCTTAGAATTTGTCCAGCCTTAATATCAACAGAATCACCAGCATCAATAATAATTTTTTTACCAAATAAACTATCATTTTGATCCATAAATTCAGATTTACTTATTAATTGTTTTTCTAAAAACAAAGTATCTCCAGAATCTAAAATCTTAACTTTTCTCATCATTTGACGTACTAGAACCTCAAAATGCTTATCATTAATCTTTACACCTTGTAATCTATATACATCTTGAATCTCATTAACAATATATTCTTGAACAGCTGTAACACCTTTAATTGCTAAAATATCAGATGGAGTAATTACACCATCACATAATGGCGAACCTGATTTAACAAAATCATTTTCTTGTACAAGAATATGCTTAGATAATTTTATTAAATATTTTTTAACATCATCATTTTTAGAAGTAATAATTACTTCACGATTGCCTCTTTTAACCTTACCTAAAGAAACAATTCCATCAATTTCAGAAACAACTGCAGGATTAGAAGGATTTCTAGCTTCAAACATTTCAGTAACTCTTGGCAGTCCTCCTGTAATATCACCTGAAGAACCTGCTGATCTTGGTATTTTTGCTAAAATAGAACCAGCTTTAACCTTATCATTATCTTTAACAGCAATATGTGAACCAACAGGAACACTAAATGTCTTTTCGTTTCCTTTAATAAGTATAGTAATAGAAGGAGATAATTTTTTATTTCTACTATCTATAATAACATTTTCTTTATGACCAGTTTGTTCATCTGATTCAACTCTACATGTTACCCCTTCTTGAATATCATTAAATTTAACTTTACCATCCATATCTGAAACAATAACAGCATTATATGGATCCCATTCACAAACAATATCACCTTTTTTAACTTTACCTGATTCTTTAAAAATTGTTGAACCATAAGGTATTATCTGAGTAGATAGAATAAAACCATTAGAATCATCAATTACTCTCGCTTCAGCTGTTCTACTTATTACAATAGAAGACTTTTCTCCATCCTCATTAGTAAACTTAACAGTTTTTAAATCTTCTATTTCTAACCTTCCATCTCTTCTTATAGTAATATTTGAATCAACTTCGGCTCTAGAAGCTGTTCCTCCAACGTGGAAAGTTCTTAATGTTAACTGTGTTCCAGGCTCCCCAACAGATTGAGCAGCAATGACACCAACCGCTTCACCAACCTGGGCAAGTCTAGCTGTAGCAAGTGATTTACCGTAACATTTACTACAAATACCACGCTTAGTAGCACAAGTTAATGCAGATCTAATTTCAATGGTTTCATATCCTTCTTTTTCAATAGTTTTAGCTTTATCAAGAGTGATTAAATCACCTGAAGATATAATTAATTCCTTAGATTTAATTGTAAAAATATCATGTAAGCTAATTCTACCTTCAATTCTGACACTTAAAGACTCGATTATATCATCGTTATTTTTAAGAGCAGAAACTTCTAATCCTCTTAGAGTTGCACAATCATGTTCAGTAATAATAACATCTTGAGCAACGTCAACTAATCTTCTTGTTAAATATCCAGCATCAGCAGTTTTTAACGCAGTATCAGCAAGACCTTTTCTAGCACCGTGAGTTGAAATAAAATATTCAAGAATTGATAAACCTTCTCTAAAGTTTGTAGTAATAGGATTCTCAATAATAGATTCACCATGATCTCCAGATTTTTTAGGCTTAGCCATTAACCCTCTCATACCCGATAATTGTCTAATTTGTTCTTTAGAACCTCTGGCACCAGAGTCTAACATCATATAAACGGAATTAAATCCTTGTTTGTCAGAGCTAATATTTTTCATAACAATATCAGTTAATCTAGCGTTAGTAGTTGTCCAAACGTCAATTACCTGATTATATCTCTCGTTATTAGTAATAAAACCCATTTGATAATTAGATTTTATCTCATCAACCTGAGAGTTAGCTTTCTCAATTAAAGATTCCTTCTCTTTTGGCACAAGTACATCTCCTAAATTAAAAGAAAGACCACCTCTAAAAGCCATGTCAAAACCAATATCTTTTATAGAATCTAAAAAGTGAACTGTTTTTGCAACTCCGCAAGTACTTAAAACATCACCAATAATATCTCTAAGTGCTTTTTTGGTTAATAATTGATCAATAAAACCAATCTCTTCTGGGATAAACTCATTAAACAAGACTCTTCCAATAGTAGTGTCAATCAAGGCATAAACACCATCCTTATTTTTTGCTCTTACTTTAATTATTGCATGCAAATCAGCTTTTTTCTCATTGTAAGCAATCTTAACTTCCTCTAAAGAATAAAATATTTTCCCTTCCCCTTTTACAATTTCATCTTTTGTTGTTTTTTTACTTTTGGTCATATAATACAGTCCTAAAACCATATCTTGAGAAGGAACAGTAATAGGAGCACCATTAGCAGGGTTAAGTATATTATGAGAAGCAAGCATAAGAACTTGAGCCTCAAGAATAGCGGCAGCTCCTAAAGGTAAATGAACAGCCATTTGATCTCCATCAAAATCTGCATTAAATGCAGCACAGGCTAGTGGATGTAATTGAATAGCCTTACCTTCAATCATTTTAGGTTGAAAAGCTTGAATACCTAATCTGTGAAGAGTTGGAGCTCTATTTAGTAGAACCGGGTGACCTTTCATAACGTTTTCAAGAATATCCCATACAACAGGCTCTCTGTTATCAATAATTTTTTTTGCTGACTTAACGGTTTTTACAATACCTCTTTCCATTAACTTTCTAATAATAAATGGCTTGTAAAGTTCAGCTGACATATCTTTAGGTAAACCACATTCATGAAGTTTTAGACTAGGACCTACAACAATAACTGAACGAGCAGAATAATCAACTCTTTTTCCTAGTAAATTTTGACGAAATCTTCCTTGTTTTCCTTTAAGGGAATCAGATAATGATTTTAAAGCCCTTTTACCATCAGTTTTAACAGCTGATGATTTTCTAGAATTATCAAATAGAGCATCTACTGATTCTTGTAACATTCTTTTTTCATTACGTAAGATGATATCTGGAGCATTAATCTCCATTAATCTTTTAAGCCTATTATTTCTAATAATAACTCTTCTATATAAATCATTTAAATCAGATGTAGCGAATCTACCGCCATCAAGCGGAACTAAAGGTCTTAGTTCGGGAGGAATAACAGGAATTACTTTCACAATCATCCATTCAGGATTATTTTCAGAATGTGATTGAGCTTCCCGCATTGATTCTACTACTTGAAGTCTTTTTAAGGCTTCAGTTTTTCTTTGTTGTGATGTTTCATTAGCTGCTTTATCTCTTAACTCATAAGATAAATCATCTAAATTTAAATTAGCAAGTAAATCATGAAGAGCTTCAGCTCCCATTTTAGCTATAAATTTATTTGGATCAGAATCAGAAAGGTATTGATTTTCAGGTGTTAAATTATCCAGTATTGTTAAATATTCATCTTCAGTTAAAAAGTCTAAATATTTAACATCTTCTGCTTCAGCATTAACGATTTTTTCATTACCAGCTTGAATTACTACATATCTTTCATAGTAAATAATCATATCTAGCCTTTTAGAAGGAAGACCTAAAAGGTAACCAATTTTGTTAGGCAAAGTTCTAAAATACCAAATATGAGCAACTGGAACAACTAAACTAATATGACCAACTCTTTCTCTTCTAACTTTCTTTTCAGTAACCTCAACACCACATCTGTCGCATACAATGCCTCTATATCTTATTCTTTTATATTTACCACAATGGCATTCAAAATCTTTAGTAGGACCAAAAACTCTTTCACAAAAAAGACCACCACTTTCAGGCTTATAAGTTCTATAATTAATTGTCTCTGGTTTTACAACCTCTCCTGATGACCTTTCAAGCATATATTCAGGAGATGAAAGACTAATTTTAATTCCATTAATATCTTGAGCTTGTTTACTGTTTCTATTATTTCTCATAATTTTATTCAAATGATATTTTTAATCCTAAACCGTTTAATTCATGAAGTAATACATTAAAAGATTCTGGAATACCTGCAGTAGGTAATTCTTTTCCTTTAACAATAGCCTCAAAAGCTTGCGCTCTACCAATAACATCATCAGACTTTAATGTTAACATTTCTTGTAAAATATTGGAAGCTCCATACCCTTCTAATGCCCATACTTCCATCTCACCAAGTCTTTGACCTCCAAACTGTGCTTTTCCACCTAAAGGCTGTTGAGTTATTAAAGAATATGGACCAATTGAACGAGCATGCATTTTATCATCAATTAAATGCCCTAATTTTAGCATATAAATTACACCTACAGTTGCTGTTTGCTCAAATCTTTCTCCAGTTCCACCATCAAATAAGTAAGTCTGACCAAGTCTTGGCAAATTAGCCTCATCGGTTTCAGCATTAATTTGATCAATACTTGCTCCATCAAAAACAGGAGTAAAATATTTTTTTGATAATTTCTGACCTGCCCAACCAAGAATAGTTTCATATATCTGGCCAAGATTCATTCTTGAAGGAACACCAAGAGGATTTAAAATAATATCAACAGGCGTACCATCTTCTAAGAAAGGCATATCTTCATCTCTAACAACTCTAGAAACAATACCCTTGTTACCATGACGACCAGCCAATTTATCTCCAACTTTAACTTTTCTTTTTTGAGCAATTTGAACTTTTGCTAGTTTTAATACTCCAGCAGGTAGTTCATCTCCAACAGAGATAGCAAATCTTTTTCTTCTGTAATCACCAAAAAAATCATTATATTTTCTTAAATAATTTGATATAATTTTATTTACAAGTGAATTACTTTCATCATTAGATGTCCATTTATGAGGATCCACCATAGTAAAGTCAATATTCAGAACAATTTTTTTAGTAAATTTGGAGCTTTTACTAACGACAATTTCTCCAAGAATATTTTTCACTCCTTTTGATGCTTTTCCACCAATAACGTTATATAATTTTGTAGCCAAAACATTTTTCAAAGCATCAGCAGCCTTCACAAAATCTGAGTCAATCGATTGTAAATCTAATTTATCTTGAGATTTAGCTCTTCTATCTTTTACAGTTTTAGAGAATAATGATTTACCGATAACTACACCTTGATTAGATGGTTTTGTTTTTAAGGATGCATCTTTAACATCTCCAGCTTTTTCACCAAAAATTGCCCTTAATAACTTCTCTTCAGGAGTAGGGTCAGATTCTCCTTTTGGTGTTATTTTACCAATCAAAATATCACCAGTACTCACATGAGCACCAACTCTAACCATACCATTTTCATCAAGATCTTTAGTAGCAATTTCACTAATATTTGGAATATCAGCTGTCAATTCCTCAGCACCTCTTTTAGTTTCTCTTACATTAACAACGTGCTCAGCAATATGAAGAGATGTAAATAAATCTTCCCTAACAACTCTCTCAGATAAAATAATTGCATCCTCAAAATTATAACCTTTCCAAGGCATAAATGCTACTTTAAGATTTCTTCCAATAGCTAATTCACCATTTTCAGTTGCATAACCTTCACATAAGACTTGACCTTTCTTAACCGAATCTCCAATACGGACAATTGGTTTTATATTAATACAAGTTCTTTGGTTAGTTTTTTGAAATTTAGTCAAATAATACGTTTTAACATTATCATCAAAACTAACAATCTCATCTTCCTTAGTTCTAGTATATTTAATTACAATTCTATCAGAATCAACATAAGTAACAATTCCATTACCTTCAGCATTAATCATTGTACGAGAATCTTTTGCAACATGAGGTTCTAGTCCAGTTCCAACAATAGGCGCATCAGTTCTTAATAAAGGAACAGCCTGTCTCATCATATTCGATCCCATTAATGCTCTATTGGCATCATCATGTTCAAGAAATGGAATTAACGATGCTGCAATAGAAGCAATTTGATTTGGAGCAACATCCATCATAGTTACATTTGATGGTTCAGCTACAAGATAATCATGTTCTCTTCTAGATTTAATTCTGTCATTAGAAAAATTACCTTTATCTGTTAAAGGTGAATTAGCTTGAGCAATAATTTGTCCCTCTTCTTGTTCTGCTGTTAAGTAAGTAGGCTCCTTACTAACATCAACTGAACCATTTTCTGCTTTTCTATATGGTGTTTCAATAAAACCAAGTTCATTTACTTTAGCATACACACAAAGTGATGATATTAAACCAATATTTGGTCCTTCAGGAGTTTCAATTGGACATAATCTACCATAATGAGTATAGTGAACATCTCTAACCTCAAAACCAGCTCTCTCTCTTGTTAAACCACCAGGTCCTAGAGCAGATACTCTTCTCTTATGAGTTACCTCTGCAAGTGGATTAGTCTGATCCATAAATTGTGACAATTGACTAGTTCCAAAAAATGAATTTATTACAGCAGATAATGTTTTTGCATTAATTAAATCAATAGGAGTAAAAACTTCGTTATCTCGAACATTCATTCTCTCTCTAATTGTTCGAGCCATTCTACTTAGTCCAACACTAAATTGATTAGATAGTTGTTCTCCGACAGTTCTAACTCTTCTGTTACTCAAATGGTCAATATCATCAACATCAACTTTTGAATTAACAAGTTGAATTAAATTACTGATAATAGAAACAATATCTTCATTTGTTAAAACGTGTTTATCTAAACTAACATCTAAACCTAATCTTCTATTTATTCTAAATCTACCAACATGACCTAAGCTATATCTTTGATCAGAAAAGAATAATTTATCAATAATACCTCTAGCAGTTTCATCATCAGGTGCTTCAGCACTTCTAAGTTGTCTGTAAATATGTCTAACAGCTTCAACTTCAGAATTTGAAGGATCTTTTTGTAAAGTGTTATGAATTAGAGTATGATCACCAACATTCTCCCCTTCCTTGTGAAGAAGAATAGTCTCAGTACCTGAATTAACAATATCAAGAATATGACTATTATCTATAATAGTATCTCTTTCTAAAATTACTTCATTTCTTTCAATAGGAACAAGTTCACCAGTATCTTCATCAACAAAATCATCAACCCAAGATTTTAAAACTCTAGCAGCTAATTTTCTACCAACAACTCTTTTTAATCCACTTTTAGAAACTTTTACTTCGTCAGCTAAACCAAAAATCTCTAATATATCTCTATCGCTTTCGTAACCAATTGCTCTTAATAAAGTTGTAACCGGTAATTTTTTCTTTCTATCAATATATGCATACATCACATTATTAATATCAGTAGTAAATTCAATCCAAGAACCTTTAAAAGGTATAACTCTTGCGGAATATAATTTAGTTCCATTTGAATGAAAACTTTGACCAAAGAAAACACCAGGGGACCTATGTAATTGAGAAACCACAACTCTTTCAGCCCCATTAATAACAAATGTACCTTTAGGAGTCATAAAAGGTATATTACCAAAATATACATCTTGTATTATCGTTTCAAAATCTTCATGTTCAGGATCAGTGCAATACAATTTTAATTTAACTTTTAAAGGAACTTTAAATGTTAAACCTCTATTAATACATTCCTCAATTGAGTATCTTGGAGGGTCAATTGTATAATCAATAAATTCAAGAACAAAATTATTTCTAGAATCAGTAATTGGAAAAAGCTCAGTAAAAGTTTTGTATAGACCCTCATTAATTCTTTCGTCTAAAGTTGTTCCAGTTTGGAAAAATGATTGAAAACTTACTAATTGAATATCTAAAAAATCTGGATAATTAACTTGATTTTTAATTGAAGCAAAATTTATTCTTGGTGTATTTTTTTTATTCAAAGCATTAAGATTTTAATTACAAAAAAGGGTTAAAATAAGAAAAGAAACAGGGTTTAACCCTTATTTAAAATAAGAGTTAAACCTTTTTTTATAAAATATTGTGCTTATTTAAGCTCAACTACTGCACCAGCTTCCTCAAGAGATTTCTTGATTCCTTCTGCTTCATCTTTGCTAACTCCTTCTTTAACTGCTTTTGGAGCGCTATCAACGATGTCTTTAGCATCTTTTAAACCAAGACCTGTTAATTCTTTTACAGCTTTAACAACTTTTAATTTAGATGGACCTGCTTCTTTAAGAATTACGTCAAACTCTGACTGTTCTTCTGCAGCTTCTCCACCACCTGCTGCTGCTGGTCCTGCTGCTACAGCTACTGCTGCAGCTGGCTCAATACCATACTCATCTTTTAATATATTAGCTAACTCAGTTACATCTTTAACTGATAAATTAACTAAATCTTCTGCGAACTTTTTTAAATCTGCCATTTTTTTTATTATTTAATTATTGAATTGTTTAATGTTGGAAGCATTATTTTTTTATTTTTTTTCAGCTAGTGCTTTAACAATACCTGAGAGTTTTACACTGCTTGATTGAAGAGATGAAATAACATTTTTGGCTGGTGACTGAAGAAGTGTAATAATATCTCCAATAAGTTCATTCTTAGATTTAAGATTAGCTAAGATTGAAAGATTATCATCACCGATATAAAACTCTTCCTCAATAAGAGCTGCCTTTAATAGAGGTTTATCATTCTTTTTTCTAAATTCTTCAATAATCTTAGCAGGAGCATTTGCAGAATCGGAGAACATTAATGAAGTGTTTCCTCGAAGTGATTCTGAAAGCTGATTAAAGTCTACAGCATTTTTATCAAATGCTTTTTGAAGTAAAGTATTCTTAACAACCTGTAAAGAAACATTTTGCTTAAAACATATTCTTCTAAGGCTACTATTTTGTTCTGCAGTTAAACCTGAAATATCTGCTAAATAAAAATTTCTATTTTCATCTAACATCTTATTTAGATCATCAATTAACTTATTTTTTTCTTGTTTATTCATTTTATAATTTTCTTAAAATTCTTAGTAAGCGCTAGTGTCTATTGATAAACCTAAACCCATAGTGCTAGATAATGTTACACTTTTAATGTAAGTACCTTTAGAAGAAACTGGTCTTAATTTATTAACAGTTTGTAAAAGTTCATCTGCGTTTTCTGAAATTTGCTTAGCATCAAAAGAAACTTTTCCAACAGAAGCGTGAATGATTCCAGTTTTGTCTACTTTAAAATCTATTTTACCTTTTTTAACGTCAGTAACAGCTTTACCAATATCCATTGTAACAGTCCCTGATTTAGGATTAGGCATTAAACCTCTAGGACCAAGAACCCTACCAATTGGACCTATTTTACCCATAACAGAAGGCATAGTTACAATAACATCTACATCAGTCCATCCAGATTTAATTTTATCAATATATTCATCTAAACCAACATAATCCGCTCCTGCTTTTTTTGCTTCTTCTTCCTTATCAGCCGTAACTAAAGCTAGTACTTTTAAAGTTTTTCCTGTTCCATGTGGAAGAGATGCAACACCTCTTACCATTTGATTTGCTTGTCTAGGATCAACACCTAATCTAATTGCTAAATCTACAGACTCGTCAAACTTAGCAGTTGCAGTTTCTTTTACAAAAGTTGAGGCCTCAAGTAAATTATAATTTTTAGTTAAATCAACTTTTGACAAACCATCTTTTCTGCTTTTACTTATTTTAGTCATACTATTTTATCTTAAAATATTAATTGTTATTTGGCATATTGCCTTTAACTGTAATTCCCATACTTCTTGCAGTACCTGCAACCATTAGCATAGCAGATTCAATTTTAAAAGCATTTAAATCTGTCATTTTATCTTCTGCTATAACTTTTATCTGATCCCAAGTAACAGATGCTACCTTATCTTTATTTGGTTCACTAGAACCTTTTTTCTTTTTTGCTGCCTCTAGTAATTGAGATGCAGCTGGAGCAGTTTTTATAACAAATTCAAAGGATTTATCTTTATAAACTGTTATAACAACAGGAACAATTTTCCCTTGCTTTTCTTGAGTTCTTGCATTAAATTGTTTACAAAACTCCATAATATTCACTCCCTTTGCACCAAGTGCAGGTCCAACAGGCGGTGCTGGATTAGCAGCTCCACCTCTAATTTGTAACTTTATAATACCTGTAATTTCTTTAGCCATGTTTTTATATTTTTTCTACTTGCATAAAATTCAATTCTAATGGTGTTTTTCTTCCAAATATTTTCACCATTAATTTTAGTTTCTTCTTTTGTTCATCAATATCTTCAATTTCAGCATGAAAACTATTAAAAGGTCCATCAATGACTTTTATAGTCTCACCAACTATAAAAGGAATACTTACCTGTTCTTCTGATAGTGCCATTTCATCAACACGACCAAGGATTTTATTAATCTCACTTTTTCTCATCGGAACTGGAGCACCACCTTTAGTAGCTCCAAGAAAACCTAAGACATTTGTAATGTTTTTTAAAATATGAGGGATCTCACCTGATAAATTTGCTTCAATTAAAACATATCCAGGGAAAAAATTTCTTTCTTTAGCAACTTTTTTAC